>ERZ1026772.69-NODE-69-length-73844-cov-13.020125_pt1 | contig 73844 bp, 54 predicted proteins | sample MGYA00380124_ERZ1026772 | MGnify/ENA primary metagenome ERZ1026772 (study PRJEB33269, sample SAMEA4719760) | human gut metagenome | biome: human-associated habitat; feature: organic feature; material: feces | place: Cameroon | collected 2013-10 ...
CTTCCGTCACACTGGATCTCTTACCAGCTCTTTCAGACGGTGGAATTTGATTATAGCACCTGTCCCAAGTTCTTGTCAACAAATATTTACATGAAATATAGGTTGTTTTTACAAGTCCGGGCGAAAAATTTGGAAGCACCGACTCTGGCACTTCCAGGACTATTGGTAGCTAAACGGAGAAAGAGGGATTTGAACCCTCGCGCCGCGTGAACGACCTACACCCTTAGCAGGGGCGCCTCTTCAGCCTCTTGAGTATTTCTCCATAATCTGAATTGCTTCCCACTACCAATATTTTATTGTGCATCTTTACGACGCAAAAGTTATTATACCTAAGCCACTATCGTTTGTCAACTTCTTTATCTAGTGTTTTTTGAGAAAAAAATACTAGATAAAGTAGAGAGCGAGATGCACAGGAAATATACTCCTGTGCACCGCTTCTTTTTCCATTTCTATTGAATAATTTCAAAAGATTCTACCTCATCCAGACCAGCAAACAAATTCACAATCTCTTCCTTACTGTATCTGGCGGGAATCAGTACCTGACAGCGGACCTGAAAAACATTTTTTCCTTTACGTTCCCACTTGAACTGACTTATGGATATATTATAACCATTCAATTCACTACTAATTTTACCAAAGGCATCTTTTTCATTAGACACCAGAAATACAACCCTGGCTCTCGTAGCCTGCTTTACTACCCAAAGATCCTTATGGCATACAGTCTGGATCAGAACAACAAGCAATGTAGTTCCAATGCTGATCGGATACATACCGGCTCCTACAGCCATTCCCACACCTACTGTAACCCATACACCAGCCGCTGTGGTAATTCCGCTTACATAACCCTGCTTTCCAATAAAGATAAGGCCACCACCCAGTATACCAATTCCAGTGATAATACCTGCCGCAACACGGGAAACGTCCCAGGAAGTCCCATCAATCCCAGTAACATCCATAAATCCATATTTTGATATGATCATCATCAGTGCCGATGCCAGTGCAATCATAATATGTGTCCTGGTACCGGCCACTTTGGTACGAAGCTGCCTTTCCAGTCCTATAATACCACCGCATAGACAGGCAAGAATGATCCTGACAAAGAAAGGTAGCTGCTCCATCAGAAAATTACCCATTCGTTACCCCTCCTTTATCCAGATACCTGATTTCTTCTATTATATAATATGTACATCACAGGTATCAAATCTGACAAAGGCTTCTTCTCCTACCCGATAAATCCTCTTATGCTTGGGGTTAAAGTCTGTGATCTTAACAAGAGTATCTCCTGCCATTACATGGTAATTCTGATATTCACCCATAAAGCAGCTCATCACAACCTTGCAGGGAAGCTGTCCTTCCGGTGCAAGTACAGCCGCTTCCGGCCGCAATACAACAGTGCAGTCACTTCCAACCTCAAAGCTTCCTATATCATCTACCTCTACGTCATGATTATCAATAGACAGCACTCCCTTTTCGCCGTCCTTCTGTACAAGCCTGCCTCGCAGGAAGTTCGCCTCTCCGATAAAGTCTGCTACAAACTCATCGGCAGGATGATAGTAAATCTCCTGTGGTGTACCAATCTGTGAAACAACTCCCTTATTCATAATAATGATCTGATCTGAGAGAGCCATGGCTTCACTCTGATCATGAGTAACATAAACCGCTGTAATCCCCACTCTCTGCTGGATATTTCTGATCTCTGTTCTCATGGATACACGAAGCTTGGCATCCAGATTGGAAAGAGGCTCATCAAAAAGCAGAACACTCGGCTCTACTACCAGCGCTCTTGCCAGTGCAACTCTCTGCTGCTGCCCACCGGAAAGCTGGTTCGTCATACGTCCCTCCATGCCACTCAGTTCTACAAGATCCAGGATCTCCATAACCTTGTCATGGATCACCTTTTTATCCAGCTTACGAAGCTTCAGACCATATGCCACATTGTCAAATACATTATAGTGAGGAAACAGTGCATAGCTCTGGAATACCATCGCTGTATCACGTTTGTTGGGCGTCAGTTCATTAATAGGCTGATCTCCCAGGTAGATTTCTCCCTCATCCGGGCTCTCAAAGCCTGCAATCATTCGAAGGGTTGTGGTCTTTCCACAGCCGGAAGGTCCAAGCAGGGTAACAAAGCTGCCTGGCTCGATCACCAGATTGGCATCATCCACAGCTTTAAAGTCTTTTCCTGTTTTAGGATCCTGATATATTTTGGAAATATGCTCCAGACGGATTCCTTTGGATTCTTTCAGCATATTATTTTTCCTCCTTTATCTTTTTACTTGTGCCAAAGAACCGGATAAACAGGTTCATCAGCAGAACCGACAGATATACAATGGCGATCAGGATTGTTGCGTAGGCGCATGCCACACCATAGTAACCTTTTTCTGCGAACTCATTGATCTGACAGGTGATCAGCAGGAACTGCGGCGTTACAAGCAGAATGATTGCACTGATTGCAGTAATGCTACGCACAAATGATGTTACCAGGCCACTGAAAAACGAATCCTTGATCAGTGGAAGCGTTACTGTTGTAAATACTCTTCCGCTTCCCGCTCCCAGATCATAAGCAGATTCCTCTATGGATTTGTCAATCTGTCTCAGGGCGGAAATACCACTTCTTGTTCCAACAGGAAGACTTCTGACGATAAATACAATGACCAGGATAATTCCGGTTCCGTAAATACCACTGAGGACACCTGTATGGAAAATTCCATTTGCATAGCCTCTGATATAGCCAATACCAAGAACCGTTCCGGGAACTGCCATGGCAAGCATAGAAACAAATTCAATAAATCCCTTGGATCTGAATTTTTTCTTTACTACCAGATAGGAAATCACCATGGAAAGCAGGGCTGTGATCGGCGCTGCGATCACCGAAAGCAGGAAGGAATCCTTAAACGCCTTCAGCCCACTGTATTTAAAGAGATAATCAAACCACTTAAAGGTCAGTGAATAATCCCGTCCCCACAGCTTAAACAACGCACCAAAAGGAATCATGATATACATGATGATAACAAACAGTGCTACGAAACAGCAGATCAGTGTAAGAGGAATGGTTACACTCTTATCCTCGATCAGCATTCTTGCTCTGGATGCTTTACCCGTCAATGTAGCTGCTGTCTTTCTTTCCAGATAATATTTCTGGATAAAGAAAAGGATCAGTGTCAGTGAAAGTAATACAACTGACATCGCTGCAGCACCTGTTGAATCATAGGATCCTGTTACCTGCAGATAGATCGTAGTTGCCAGCGTATCATAATCACCACCGATCAGCATCGGGTTTGCGAAATCCGCAACTGACTCGATAAAGGTTACAAGGAACGCATTTCCAAGACCTGGCAGAAGCAGCGGCAGGGTAACTGTCGTAAATACCTTCATCCGGGAAGCACCGATATCACGGGCAGCTTCTTCCAGCGATGGATCTATATTTTTCAGAAGTCCCTTCAGCATCAGATAACAGACCGGGAAAAAGGTCAGTGTCTGAACGACTACAATTCCTTTTAATCCATATACATTGGAATCATATATGTGAAGGAGCGAACGGGTAATAATTCCACTCCGTCCAAACAACATAATAGTCGATAAGGATAATACAAAAGGCGGTGATACAACCGGAAGCAGTGATACAACATTAAACAGCTTTCCTACTGCTTTGTTTTTTATTTTTACATAAACGTCCACATAGGCAAAAAGAAGTCCGATTGCCGTAGAAAGAATTCCTGTCAGAAGTCCCAGCACCAGGGTATTGGAAAACGCAGTCCGGAAACGCTTCATGCTGAGAACTCTCTGGAATACGGAAAGCGTGAGCTTTCCTTCGGTATAAATACTGTCAATCAAAAGAACAAACAACGGATATACAATAAATAATACAAGGAAAATGAGCAGAATACTGATCATTCCTACCATAACCGGATCAGAAAACAGTTTTTTTCGATCCAGTTTTGCACTCTTACTTTGGGCAGCCATCTGTTTTCCCCCTTTCTGATAAAAAGAGGGAGATGGTACAGACACCATCTCCCCTGATTCTGTTAATTACTCGGTCAGGAATCTGCTGCTGTCGGCATTTTCAGAAGAACCGTTTGTTACTGCATTGAAGAAGTCTTCTACATAGGTAGCTGTGTTCTGTTTTGCGTCTTCAAAGTCGTAATCAATCACGTTGTCAGGATCAAGTCCGAACTGGGTCGCTTCTTCAGGCTGCTCTGCATTGTCGATAACAAGGAACTGATAGGACTCGTTCTCTTTTGCAATATTTACGCAGTCAGGTGATAATGCATATTCAACCCAGAGCTTTGCAGCATTTTCATTCTTGCAGCCCTTAAAGATTGCTGTTGCACCAATTTCATAACTGGTACCTGAAGCAGGGATGATCAGATCGATATTGTCATATCCGGAAAGGATCTGTGTAATACCATCATGTAAGAAACCGATTGCGATAACGCATTCGCCAGGTCCTACCATCTTGGATGGGCCAGAGCCGCTCTTAGTATACTGATATATATTCTTATCAAGCTCCTTGAAGTACTCCATTGCCTCATCATGACCCTTCATCTGAACCATGGTGTTAATAACCAGCTTTGCTGTACCTGCTGTGGATGGATTGGACATTCCGATCAGTCCCTTATACTCGGGCTTTAATAGATCATCCCAGTCCTTGGGCTCCTCAAGGCCAAGTCTGTCAAGCTCTTCTTTGTTTACCATAAATCCAAGGATACCCTTGTAAATTCCATACCAGTTTCCATCTGGATCCTTGTATGTATCAGAAATCAGATGGGATGCATTCTGTGCCTGATAAGGCTCAAGCAGTCCTGCTGCTACCGCTTCATTATAAGGATCTGTTGTTCCTCCGAACCATACATCTGCGGAAGGATTTCCTGCTTCCTCTTCAATCTTGGTATAAACCTCGCCGGTAGAAAGTCTCTGATAATCTACCTGAATACCATACATTTCTTCAAATTTCTGACACGCTGCTGAAAGATAAGCTTCCTCGCAGGAACCGTATACAGTAAGCTTTCCTTCTGCCTTAGCTGCTTCAATCAAAGCATCCATTCCGGAATCACTGCTCTCTGTGGTTTCCTCTGCCGCAGTATCTGTTGTTTCTGCCGCAGCAGTTTCCTGTGTCTCTTCTGCCGGCTTCTCCTCTGTTGCTGCGTTGCCTGAGCTTCCGCATGCCATCAGTGACATGGTCATCGCTGCTGTCAGGATTGCGGCCAGCGCCTTTTTGCCCTTTAACTGTTTCATAAATGAATCCTCCTTTTCCGGGAGCTGTTCTTTAGGTCACTCCCACTTTTGTTCATATGTAACAAAAAATTCATTGATTGTATTTATATTATATAAATACTACACAAAACTGTATACTGGACAAAACGCATATCCTTTTAATTATTCTGACATTTTAATCTCTGTATCTGTCCTGATATTCTGATGGGGATACTCCTATCAGCTTTTTAAAGGTAACACTGAAATAAGTGATATCCTTATATCCCACCATTTCCGCTACCTCATAAATCTTATATCTATGATCCTTCAGGAGCTTCTTTGCCGCCCGCATACGACACTGCGTCAGATAAGACAGGAAGGTAAAGTCTGTTTCCTTCCTGAATAAATGGCTCAGATGTCCCTCACTGATCGCAAGACTTTCTGCCACAGACCTGACAGAAATATTGGGATTGGCATAATTCTCATCAATATAAGAAACTGCATCCATGATATATTTACTCTTATCCCCCTTGATCAGACTGCATTCCGGATTTTTTTCCTCTGTTTCCGTTCTTTCTTTATTCTGCTTCAGGATACGCTCTACTGCAGCTTCCAGCTCTCCGTCCGAAAACGGCTTCAGCAGATAATCTGCAGCTCCCAGCTTTACCGCTTGCTGGGCATAGGAAAATTCTCCATAAGCTGTCAGAAAAATAACCACTGCATGATTTCCCTCCTTCCGCAGGCTTTCCACCATTTCAATCCCGCTCTTTTTGGGCATACAGATATCTGTCACGATCACATCCGGGTGATATTTATGTACTGCTTCAATTCCTTCTTCCCCATCTCCGGCCGCACCTGCTACCATGCAGTCGATCCGGGACCATTCTGTTCCGTGTACAATCCCTTCCCGTACAAGCTTCTCATCTTCTACTACAACTACTTTATACATCCTTCTCCCCTTTTCTGACCGGCAATGTCATGTAAATACAGGTTCCTGCCCCTTCCTCAGACTCTGTATATAAGCCATAACCATCCCCATAATTCAGTCTTATGATTTCATTGACATTATAATACCCGATACTGTGTCTTTCTTCTCCCATTCTGTGCTGCTCTGAAGTATCTTCCTCGCAGTGATTCAGCTTCCACACCTGTTCCCTGCTCATCCCAACACCATCATCACGGATCCGGATCTGGAGAATTTCTTCCCCTGTCTGTCTTGCCTGTACCATAACCCTTCCATTTTCTCTTCCTTCAAGGCCATGGATGATCGCATTCTCTATAATTGGCTGCAGAATCTGCTTAGGCACCAGAAGAGATGCCAGTTCATCCGGCAGATCCACAATAAATTCAAATTTATCTGCAAATCGGATTTCCTGAATCTGGACATATGCCTCAGCCAGTTCCACTTCCTTCGCCAATGGTACCTCCGGGCTTGCAGAAATACTCATCCGCAGGATCTTGGCAAGATCAGCAGATATCGTGGCGATCTCCGGGATCTGATTAGCCTTTCCCAGCCATTTCATGGTATCCAGCGTATTATACAAAAAGTGTGGATTCAACTGTGCCTGCATCATTTTGATCTGTACCTCGCTCAGCTCCCTTTCTCTGGCAAGAAGACGTTCCATGTTATCAGTCAGATGCTCAGCCATCATATTAAAGCTCTCCGAAAGCTGCCCAAGCTCATCCTGACTGTCAACCTTGATCCTTGCTTTGAAATTTCCCTGCCGGATCTCTGCGATCGCATCCTGCATCCTCTTAATCGGCTGATAAATAAAGCTGCTGACCGATTTTGACAAGAAAATACAGATTATAAGTCCAAGAGCTGCTGACATCACTGCTATGGTAAATGCACGGTTTTTTAACTGATTTAATGCCGCAACCGGCTGCTGGTAAAACAGATAAAGACCACTTGTCTCTTCATAATCTACGTAATAAAAATATTTCTTATCTGCACTCACGCAGGCATTCTGACTGTCGCTGTCAGCAGCCTCGTCCCGGAGCATTTCCCGTCTGATCCGGCGCATTTCATCTTCGTCATAGGAATCCGTTGAGCAGTATACCATCTCCTGGAAGCTGTCCATAGCATAAATAACACCCTGATCCTCGCTGACGAGCCCCCGCTTCATATTATCAAAAAGTCCGTCATTTACAGTTGCTACAACATATCCTGTGATTTCTCCCTTTTCTGAACGGACTGCCATAGCTGCTCTAAGAAACTCAACTCTTTTCTCCCCCTCATATAATCTGGCGTTCCGTACAACCACTTTGCCCGGATTCTGTCCTGCTTCATATAATACGCTCCAGTCTAATGGCAGCTTTTCTTTGATATAAGTATTCTCCGTCACAGAAACCAGCTTTTTCCCTTCTGCATCATAAATGGAAAAATAAGCGTACTTACTGTATTTGGAGCTGACTGCGTACAGCTCCCGGTATACGGAGGTTCCTGCTCCATCTCCATTCTCCAGATTTTTGCGAATGATTTCTTCCTCTGCCAGCTGGCGGATCCCATCGTAAATATTTGAAAAAGCCGAGTCAAAAGACCCGGCTACTGCGTTCAGAATCGTTTCCGCCTCCTGGTTCAGACTTCTCCGGTAGGTAATATTAAACATCTGAAGCATGATAAAGTATCCGATCAGCATCGGAATTCCTGCTGCCAGAAGCATACCGGCAAATGTTTTTTTGCGGAAAGAATAATTCTTCAATATTTTCATCGCTACTCTTCTCTATATGCGGCAATTGCAGTTTCATACAGGTTATTTCCTTCAGGATCGATCACTACGATCACTGGAAAATCTTTAACCTCCAGTTTACGGATTGCCTCTGTCCCAAGATCGTCATAAGCAATCACCTCAGAGCGTAATATGGATTTTGATAAAAGAGCTCCTGCCCCGCCAACTGCAGCAAAATAAACCGCCTTATTGCGGACAATCGCTTCTTTTACATCCTCGCTTCTCCTGCCCTTTCCGATCATTCCCCGAAGTCCAAGATCAAGCAGCGCAGGCGCATATTTATCCATTCTGCTAGCAGTCGTAGGCCCTGCAGATCCGATAGGTCTTCCTTCCCTGGCGGGAGATGGTCCCATATAATAGATAAGATTATCCTTCAGATCAAACGGCAGGCTCTCTCCTTTTTGCAACGCCTCATACATTCTTTTATGTGCCGCATCTCTTGCAGTATAGATGGTACCTGTAAGATATACGTAATCTCCACTTTTCAGCCCGGATGTTTCCTTTTCCCCAAAGGGAACTGTCATATGTCGTTCCATATCCTGTCCTCTCTTCCCTGTCAGATTTCCCTGACTGCATGTCTGTTTACATGACAGCAGATATTCACTGCTACAGGCAGCCCTGCAATATGTGTGGGAAAAGTATTAATGTTCACGGCCAGTGCTGTGGTACTGCCCCCAAGTCCTCCCGGTCCTATCCCTGTTTTATTGATCTTTTCGAGAAGCTCTTCCTCCATTTCCTTTACATAAGGAATGAGAGAATGCTCATTCACCGGTCTTGTCAGTGCCTGTTTGGCCATCAGTGCACATTTCTCAAAGGTACCACCGATTCCCACGCCAACTACCATAGGCGGGCACGCATTGGGTCCAGCATCCTTTACTGCCGTAAGTATGGCATTTTTCACACCTTCAATTCCATCTGCCGGTTTCAGCATAAAGATCCGGCTCATATTTTCACTTCCAAATCCCTTAGGAGCCAATGTCAATCTGATCTTATCTCCGGATGTAATCGTATAATGGATGACCGCCGGTGTATTATCCTTTGTATTTTCCCTGATCAGTGGATCCTTTACCACAGATTTACGCAGAAACCCTTCTGTATATCCTCTGCGCACACCCTCCTGTATGGCATCTTCCAGAAGACCACCTTCTATATGAACATCCTGTCCAACTTCTGCAAATACCACTGCCATTCCGGTATCCTGACAGATCGGGATCATATCCTCTCCTGCAATCTGCAGATTTTCCTGAAGCTGCTGTAGAATCTGTTTTCCAAGAGGTGCTTTTTCAGACTCTCTTGCCCTGTCCAGTGCTTCTGTCATATCTCCTGTCAGAAAATGGTTGGCTTCAATGCACATTTCCCTGATATTTTCTGTGATCTGTTCGGTCTTTACTGTTCTCAATGGTCTGTTCCTTCCTTTCAGATTTTCCAGACAGATCATCCAAGAATCTGCTGCTTTACTTCTTCCAGCTCTTCCTGAGACGGACTTCCAGGATTCCAGGAAAGGATATGTCCATCTCCTTCATATCTGGGGATCAGGTGGATATGGAAATGGAATACACTCTGTCCCGATACCTCACCATTATTCTGAACAATATTAAAGCCATCTGCTTTCAGCTTTTCTGTCATAACAGCTGCCATCTTTTTAGCAACCTTCATAGCTTCTCCGGCAGTCTCTTCAGGTATCTCATAGAGATCTGCATAATGCTCCTTCGGGATCACAAGTGCATGTCCCCTGGTAGCCGGACCAAGATCAAGGATCACGCGGAATTTTTCATCCTCATACAATGTTTTTGACGGGATTTCCCCAGCTGCAATTTTACAGAAAATACAATTATCATTCTTCATATTTCTTTCCTTCCCTCCTGTATTTCACAGGAACCTGTTATCATCATCTGTTGTTACCATATGCTTTACAATTTCTGATCCATAAACTGAAAGATCTGATCCAGTGTACGTAATACTTTAAAATCACCTTTCATTTTCATAAGACCACCCATAAAGGCTCTCTGAAATGTCATCCTGCCATGGATAATATCATCTACTGCACTGCGTCCGATCTGGATCTCCACATCTGCACTGTTCACATTCCCGTAATATACCCGGATCTCTGTTCCATTTACTTCAATGATCAGTGGCTTCTTTTTCTCTTCAAGCTGGAGCTTATAAACAGCCTTAAAGCCTGCCTGTGGCACAAAATGGCTCTGCAGCTCCCTGCAGTACTCATCCTCTGTATTTTCCTGCTCTTCTGTTCCCATCAGATCCCGGAACAGGCTGGTAAGCTCCTGAATATCCTCCTTTTTCCGCTTTACATAGCTGTCATCTGCTGCATACTGGGAAAGCTGTTCTGTTTCCTGCGGTGTCAGATCTGTATTTCTGGTGCTGGAGACAAGCTGCTTAACAGCCTGGTTACTGGCTGGGAAGCTCGCCATCTTCTGATTTACTGTCCGATAAATATTCTCTGTTTTCTTTTCAATGATACTATTATACTCCTCGTTACCTTCCAGATCTGCAATATCGGCAATATATCCGCAGAGACCACTGCATGGCTTACCGCCCAGGATTTCCCAGGCATTTTCAAGATTCAGCTTGCCCTCCCGCTCTCCATAGGTCGTAGACATGACCACCGGGCACATATAAATGCTGGCAATCTTTTCTTTATCTCCATACAGCCAGCAGGCATCCAGAAACTGCTGCATATAACCGCCAATGCCAAACCATTCTATGGTCGTAGCAAGAATGATACCGTCTACTTCCTTTAAGGTCTTAGGCAGCGTAGTGATCGTGTTCTTCAGTTCATACAGGTGGTACCTCTCTACTGTTACATGCAGCTCCTCCAGAACCTCCTGCATTTTGTTGATCACATATAATGTGGGATCATCGATCAGTCCGCGGCCACCATAATAAATTGCTATTTTCATTCTGATTATCCAACCCTTTCGGTTAATGTCTGCCCTGTTTTTTAATTATACCATGGACGCCGGATTATGCAATCTTCTTAGCGATATACAAATTTCAGCTTTCCAAGACGAATCTCATCACCGGGTTCCAGGATCTCAGAAGTATTAGGCGTCAGACGCAGTCCATTCTTGAAAGTCCCATTAGTAGAATTCAGATCTGTCATGCAGATTCTCGTTCCTTCTCTGGTGAACCGGGCATGTACCCGGCTGATGCTCTGATTATCGATCACCATATCCACGCTCCCGGCCAGCTTTCCCACTGTGATGGGCAGCCGGTTCAGGTCAATATGGAATTTATTATCCTTCCCTACTCCGTACAGCTTGTTTTCACTGTTTGCTGTCCATGGAATATAGACGGTATCCCCATATTCCTTCCGCTGACCTTGTACTCTTTCAGAACAGGCCTCTTCATAGATTCCATGTGAAAACATTTCCTCTTCCGTTTCACGAAATGACAGATTTCCCGTTTCTCTCTTTTGCTTTCTGCTAAAAAGCTTCCTGACTATAACAGCCCCCAATGAAAGAATCACCAGCAGTCCTGCCAGGAAAAATCCTGCATAACTGAAGACAAGCATCTTTTCCGAAAGCTCATATGTATATGTCAGGTAACCAAGTACCACACTCAGAAAAACCGCACAGACCAGATAGACTTTTGCTGCCTGTGTACTGATCAGCCTCTGAATTGCCGGATTCTCTGCCGGTTCCTGCTCTTCATAACAGGGATATGGTTCTTCTATTTGCATCTCATGTATTTCTTTTTCCGGTTCTGGAACGTTCTCTTGCTGTTCTTCTTCACCAAACCACTCCACGATTTCATCCAGTACAAACTGTTCCTTTTCTGCCAGATCCAGCATATGATATACCGCCTGCAGGGCAGCATTATCTTCTCCGTCCACATGATCTGCCAGAAATTCCAAAAGAGTGATCAGTGTCTGTGTCCCTCTGCTCTCCGAAAAAGGATCATAGACAAAATAAAATTCTTCTTTTTCCAGCTCTGTAAAGATCATATCCGGTTCTATCAGCAGCCCATCCTCCGGCAGCAGAAAAGAAGCCGTCTCTTCCATCACCATTTTCAGACTGATGAATAAGCCTTTCAGTTCTTTCATAGTAAGGTGCTTTCCTTCAAACAGGCCTTTCACACTCTGTTTTGATGTGATTTCATAATAAAGCAGCGTTTCCCCGTTGATATACCGGATCTGACAGGGCAGCAGCCCTCTGATCCGGTTTTCCGTGATCATTTTTCTCTGATAGTCATCTCCTGTCATTTCATCCTCACGGATGATCAGATAATTATGACGATAATCCTTATGATAACTGATCTCTCTCATTTACTCTGTCTCACCTTTCGTATTTCTTCCCTGATATTCAATCGTTCCAGCCGTTTGCTTACTGTCAGTGCACCATCATAACCACTGGTGCCAATTTCAACATCCCCATATACTCCATCTGTATGGAGCTCACTTTCCTGCTGATCATAAAACGGATAATACTGCAGCCTGTCTGCCAGCGTTTCCCTCAGATAATCCGTATCTGTGCCTTTTTCTGCCATATCTCCATAAATCACTTCCCCGTAAAAGGAGCCATGGTCCGTAAACCTGCTGCCACGCAGTGCCAGAATATAAAGATCCTGGGAGATGACACATCTGTTATAAAGAAAAAAGGCCAGAAGAATCACCAGCAGATAGAGAAACAGTACTATCGGCATTACAAAGGATGCTTCCACCGTCAGATATCCATTTACCTTTTTATTCCACAAGCAATACCACCTCCAGCGCTCCCAGTAAAAAGGGCAGAAACGGAACCGGTTCTTCCTTTTTCAGGCATATTTTTCCTGTTGTAAAAAGACCGGACAGCATAAAGGCTGTCCCACATACAGCTGTACATTTCCCTGCCCCCAGAAAACAGCCAAGGATAAGAACTGCCAGTCCATCCCCATATCCCACCTGTTCACTGGTAAGATATGCCAGCAAAAGCAGGAATAATCCCGGCAGCATCCGGTAAAGCAATTTTCCATCATCTATGCCTCCTGTCAACGTAAGATATAGCATTCCTAGCAGAAGGCTGCCTAAAAGCTCTTTCAGAGGCAGCCTCCTGTCCCGGATATCTTCTGCTGAAAACCAGGCAAGAAACAGCAGTGCCAGACATTCTCCTGCATAATCGTTTATCATAAATCTGTTCATTCCCCATCCCGCCCACACTTACTACAGGCACTCCTGCTGCCAGCCTCTGACAGCGGCACCATGTATACAGTTCTCTGTAATGCGCTGCAGTCGGACTCCCCATGATAGCGGTTTCCCCATGCTGTCAGATAAACAAGACCTCCTTTTACCGGTTTACATCGTTCGCATGCTGTATACTTTTCTCCGGAGCCATTCCGCATATTTTCTGTTTCCTCTGCAGAAACTGCCTGAACCTTCACCCGCAGATAGGTACACTGATCTGACAGATGGTATCTGGTCCCATTTTCTGTGATATACACATAGATTTCTGTTCCGCCTTCTGGTTTTCCACAATTCCCGGGAACATATCCGGTAAAACCGTGCCCGAAAATCCCATCTTCGATCTTCAGAGTCCCTATCGGGAGGAAGTAAATAAACGGCTTTATGTCGTAATCTATTTTCACAGATATATTTTCATAAGCATCTGCTTCTGCCTGAACTGTCACTCCCATCTCTCCATCCTTTACGCAAAGATAAGGAAACGGTTCCTGATCCAGTGCCTCTCTGACCATTTTGCACAAATCTCCTTCCTGTTCGCCTGAGCCACCATATTTTTCATAAGCAAGAAAGCACGATTTGCTGATGGCACGGTGCATGGAACTAAAAGCATTATTTTGAAAACGAACCACTTCCATGCCATACAGCAGTGTGCTCATGAAAAACAGAAACAATGGAAGAACCAGACATCCCTCCAGTGCCATTCCCCCTTTCAGGAAAAAAGAGGAAGAGAGAGATGCTCTCCTTTTTTCAGATGTGATGAGAGAAGGGATCTTTGAATTTAGTTTGCATAGTTGTATTCTTTTAAATCTGGAGAGCACCTTTCTCTTCCTCCTTTTCAATAGTATCCATAGGTTCTGTCGATCAGATAGTTTCCACGAACGGATCCTGCTGCCTGGATCTGTGCCCGGAACCGTTCCACACAGCAGTCCATGGCAAAGCCGGTATTTCCTGTCAGCATCCGGATATCCATTTCCATGATATCCATCGCTCTATAGTTTCGTTCCTTCTCCGGCAGGACTGAAATCATACCTGCTAGGTACTGCTCATAGCTGATCCCGGAAGATATGTTCTGGCCTCCCTGTATTTCCGCTTCTGCAATCATAGCCGGACGGATCACCCAGCTTTCTTTTCCCAGGCTCACTCTCCCACCTTCCAGTAACACCTTCACCTCTGACAATGCTTCCAGATAAGCACAGGCATACAGAATACTTTCTGTTACAGGCTTCAAAAACGCAGGGTTCAGGGACACTGCCTGTAAGCCTTCTGCAAGTCCTGCCGCCTCTGATACCAGATCACCATCAGAAAATACAGCCTCTGCATTCACCGCAAAGCGGATCCCTGTCAGCTTCTCCACCACTGCCTGCAGATTTTCATAATCAGACTCCTTTCCCTCTGCTATATACTCAAGCTGATACTTTAGAAGTCCATCCTCCCTGCTACTGCGGTAATTTCCCATCATTTCAAACAGATAAGCTATAAACTGACCGGTATCTGCCTCTTTTTGCCCTTGCAGGTCACTCCTGTCACCGCTATCTCGTCCTGACAGATAATCTTCTTTTCGGATCTTTCCCACCGGAATGCGGTCTATAGGTGCCCCAACCAGAAACAGTACATCACTTCCCGTAAATCCATATGCCCTGTCTGCCGGATTTGACAGAGGCACTTCTTCCCACTCTCCCTTATCATTCTGGATCAAAGGCAGCTCCATACCGGCTATCTCTTCCATTAATGCACACCACGCTCCCATGGCATCCTCCTGCCCTGTACCTAAGATACTGTCAACACTTGATAGCATCTCTGTCTCCTCTCTGTGGATTCCACAGTCTTCTATATACTGCACTGCCTGATTTTTCATAGACCCTCCATATCCGTCTGCCGCTGTCTGCACATCATTGACCACTACATTTTTCAATGCAAGATTACCCCACAGGTCACTGTTCTGAAACAGTACAATATTTTCCGAAAGATAATACTGCAGCCGCCGTTCCATATTCTGAAGGGAAGGCTGCGCCTCCTGATAAGAAAGATCTACATAGAAAAGCCCATATCTGTCATGTAATGTCTTCTCAAATTCTGCCAGCGCAGAATTCATACTGATATCTGCTATGCACTCCATTCTGAGCCGTTGTCCGTTTCTTATGGCAAGCGCCGTCAGTGTCAGAATTACGCCGGAAAGAATCGACAGGGAAAGAGACAGAAATACTGTCAGATATCCCTTCATCATGCCAGGATCGCAGAGCTGTCTGCCGCAATCTTCTGAAAAATACTTTCTGTCAGTTCCATGATCTGTGTTTTAAAGATCAGTACCAGACCGATCAAAACCACAATGATCAGGATCATTTCCACCGTTCCCATTCCTCTGTTATTGATGCTGTTCCTGCGCTTATTATCTCTTCTGTCCTTTTTGTCAAAGCTGCTGCCTGACATTTTTTTCTCATTTACCTCTGTCATTATTTTGTTTTCCATATATAGTTTCCTCCCATCAAATTCAGATATTATCCCTTTTTGAAACTCCCCATCGCCGGCAGCAGGATCAGGAACATGACCACCAGAAGCATGATAAGCATAGGAAATAAAAGCTTCGTCCCCGCTTCCTCCCCGCATTTTCTTGCCCTATATCTCTGCTCCAAAAGCACTGTCTCTGCTTCTTCTGCAAGAAGTGACAGCAGCTTCTCATTTCCCTGCCTCAGATTTGCTGCCAGAATAAAGGAAAGTCTGCTGCACTCTCTTTCCCTGCATCTTCTCCCAAAGCTCCTGTAAACCTCTGTTTCTGCTTTTCCATTCTGAAAAGCAAAGCCAGCCAGTACAACCTCCTCATAAAGATATTGTCTTTTCCCTCCTTCCCTGCGCTTTCTCTCATACTCTCTTCCGATCCGGATAAAGGCAGCTCTTGGTGTCATGCCTGCCCCGATCAAAAGCTGCAGCTTTGATACAAACTGCGGATATGCTCTTCTGATCTCCTTTTCTCTTTTTCTTTCCTTTTCGTAAAGCTGCCTGTCCAGTGAAAATGAAAGCAGAATCATTCCCATGACCAGAAAAGGTATCACAATGAATATTGTTTTGTCTGGTTCTTCCTTCCAGCAGATGGGCTGACCATCCATTTCTTCCGGAAGCCGTATTTCCTTCTCTTCAGGGTTTTTTCTGTCAGTTTTTGAGAGCAGCTCCTGCAGTCCCTTCCGGTAAGCCTCCTCTTCAGTCATTCCCTCCGGATATACCCACAGCGGTATTTCTTCTGTAAAGGAGCTTTCTTCATAGGAAAGACCGGCATAGAGGCTGACAGACAGTCCATCCTCCGGGATCTCCTCTGCGGTAATTTCACCCCGGCTGTTTATAATCTGAGCATTACTGCTTTTCCATGAAATCTGAAAGGGCAGACCATTAAGACGCCCCGGAAGCAGCAGCCTGTGAGTAACCCGCTTAAGACCTCCGTTTCCATTCAGGATCTCTGATGTCAGCCTTTGCACTGCTTCTGTTTTCAGCGCTTCCAGCTCTTCCTGTGTCAGCCTTCTCTCCGTAACAGTAAGGGCCATACGTTCTTTTCCATATATGCCGTTCCCCTGCAGGATAACCTCATAGGATCCTTCATTCCATTCCTTCCGCTGCAGTGTTCCCTCTTCTGTCAGGTTCCTTTTTTCTTCTCTGCTGATACAAAGAAGAAGAATGACTACTATACAAGCTGCTCCCATAAGGATCAGCAGCCGCCGTTTCCTGCGATAAAATGACTCATATTTCTGTTCTGCCTTTTCCCGCGGAAACAGCTGCGAAAAAAGGAACATTCTCTGTTTATCTATCACCTATACTTCCACCTCCACCAGCCGGCAGCTCAGGAAATAAGCAAACAGATAAAGAAAAAGACAGCCTGTCATTAATATATTCCCTGCTGCACTGCTGTAGCAGGCATCAAAATATCCTGGAGATGTAATCGTAATATACAGAATGATGAGAAACGGCATTCCATTCATAATTTTCTGTTCCAGTATCCTGGCACTGAGCATTACAGCAATCTCCTTTTTTGTTTCTGCCCTGCCCTCGATCACACCACAGACCTGCTCCATGACCGACACCATATTGCCGCCGCTTTCCTTCGCTACCGAAAACACCTCTGCAAAGTCAGCAATCTCTTCTATCTGACAGATTTCCCCAATCTCCTGCCACAATCCGGAAAGGCTTCTGTTATTCTGAAGCCCTGTCTTTAAAAGTCCCAGTATCCTGCAGATCTCACTTTCCTCTCCGAAAAGCTCCGCCATATCCTCCCTGCCTTTCAAAAAAGCATTTTCCGCAGAATATCCTGCTTTCAGGGAAGCTACCGTAAGCTGCAGTAATTCCTTAAACTGCTGTAACAGATCATCCTTCTTCTTTCCAAGCAAAAGCCTCCTCTCCCGGCAGTAATACATAATCCCGACGGGCAGCAGGAGCAGGGCTGCTCCTGCTCTCCGGTAAAAGCAGTATGTCAGCAGTACCACGGCTGCCACACTCTTTCCAGTCAGGATCCAATGTTCCTTTGCTGAAATCCGGTAAAAGCCATCAGACGCAGATCCCGGCTGCCCGGAGCTTTTCTTTCTGCATAAGCTCTCCCACCTTTTCCAGTTCACCAATAATCCTGCCCTCTCTTTCTGCCATCTCCCGAAACCGGTAAAGGCTTCGGAACTGAATTTCACCTTCTGTAAAAGGAAGCGGCTCCGCAATCTCCAGCACCCGTCTTGTCCCATCCCGGAGCCTTCCAAGATGCACCATCAGGTCAAAACCGGCACTGATCTGCCGCCGAACCGCTGGAATAGGAATCTCCATCCCCATCAGTACCAGTGTCTCCAGCCTGCTGACCACATCCCTGATGCTATTGGCATGTATCGTTGTCATCCCACAGTGTCCTACATTCACACTCTGCAGCATGTCGATTGCCTCTTTTCCCCTTACTTCACCAACAATTAAGCGTGTTGGACGCATTCTTAAAGATGTACGGATCAGATCCCGGATGGTGATCTCCTGGCAGCCTTCCACACTGGCCACCCTTGTTTCCAGCCTTACCAGATTTGGCAGTCCCTGAAGCTGCAGCTCCGCAGAATCTTCAATGGTGATCACTCTTTCTTCTGGCGGAATAAACGCCGACAGGGCATTAAGTGCAGTTGTCTTCCCACTCCCGGTACCGCCGCTTACCAGGATGTTATATCCGGCTTTTACAAGAGATGCCAGAAATTCTGCTGCTTCCCGGCTGATTGAAGAAAACCGGATCAGCTGTTCCATGGTTATAGGTTTCTCAGGAAAACGTCTTATAGTAAGTAACGGACCATTTAATGCTACCGGAGGCAGCACGACATTGACTCTGGATCCGTCCTTAAGCCGCCCATCCATGATCGGCCTGGCTTCATTTACCGTCCGGTTACATCCGGCTGCTATCTGCCAGATCACATGACAGAGCTTCTCTTCCGTTTCAAAACGCACTGGAATCTGTGACAGCCTTCCTTTTTTTTCAACAAATACCGGCTCTGTCCCATTGACCATGATCTCTGTAATTTCAGGATCCTCCAGAAGCTCCTGCAGCTTACCCAGCTCCCTGATCGCATGATAAATATTTTTCCGCAGGATCGTCATGGAAGAAAGCTCCAGATGTCTTCTTTTTCCCTCTCTCAGAATCTCTGTATCAATCAGTTCACAGACCTCCTCTTCCTTCAGATCCTGCGTCAGATCCATCCGGTTTATGATCTCCTCCTCTACAAGTACCAGTTCATCAGTCCTCATGTTCCTCCTTTCCGAGAAGCTCCGGGAAAACCTCCTTTCGGATATAGGCTGCAAGGTCTCCATATGTCAGTTCCCCAAAATGCATAGGCAGCTTACGGAACAGCGGCAGCATCCATTTCCTCGTTTTTCCTGTGATCTCCTTGTACTTCATTGTTTCCAGTGCCATTTCATATTGGCTTGTTTTCGCTTCAGCCAGTGCATCCTCCCTCACAATGGTATAAATCAGATCACAGTTTTTCAGCACCTCCCACAGATCCATCAGACAATCCGACAGATCCAGGATCAGATATTCATAATCCGTGATCTTCTCGATCTCCTGGAATAGATCGATCCAGTCTGTTCCCCGGATTCCTGACAGACTCTGATACACATCCGCAGGCGGAATAAAATCCAGTCCTCCTACGCATTCTGTCAGGCTTTTCAGCTGATAAAACAGCTTTTCCCTGGCGCAGCTGAAATAATAGGTCAGATCCGAAAGATCTCCTTTAAATTCCCGGTTCAGCATTTTCCCGAGCCCTGAATACGCCTCAAAATTCAGATAAAGCGTCTTATGCTTCCGGGCAAGCATCTGCCCTAGCGTCAATGAGAATGTCGTCTGCAGGCAGCGTCCTACCGGAGTATAAATCCCTATGATCTTCATTTTTCCTCTGCGGCAGGCAGTTACGGCAATTTCCTTTCCATTTCCCCCTGAATACTGCTCCATAACCTCCCGGAGCACCCTGTCGCAGGACTGATATTTATTTACATGATAAAGTGCCTGATTTAAATTGGTTCCATTTTCGCTCAGGATGATAATATGTGGAATTTCCAGAGCTTCGACCTTCTTTTGATATGCGTTCTCTGATACGAGCAAGCATTCTACCTTCTCCTTTTCCAGAAAAGAATAGAATTTGTCATCCCGTGTAAAGACATGGACTTCAAATGGGACATTCCCCTTTGTTGTGATAAAGTCCATAAGGCGATAGGCATAGTTTTCCTCACTATCAAGAATCGCAAGGATTCTTCTGTTCAATGGTATACATTACCCCTTTCTGTAATACTCCCTGTGTGATTATCAAGTTACGTCTGAAACATTTGTTGAATGTTGGAAAGAAGCTTTCCTGTGATCTTCCGGAAAATAACTCTGTTGATCGTTTTGATTCTAGAAAATAAACAACTGCTGTTGTTTATAGGTCGAATTATATAGAATAAAATTTCGTTTGTAAATAGGTCTTTCAAAAAAATACAAACTTTGGTACATACTTACAAAAAATACCGCTGTATGAAACAGCGGTATTCGAAAACTTCTGATAAATACTGACGATTATGGTGTTGTAATTTTTACTAAACAGCCTTCTTATCTGTTAGCGGTATTTTTTGAATTCCGGTACCGGAATAACAGCTCCACCTTCCATTGCCGACTGATGCGCACATATTCCTGTTCCTGTCCAGTAAGCTCCTACAATATCATCTACTACAGGCTTTCTGTCCTCTACAATAGCACGGACAAATTCATGTATCATATGAGGATGGGAACCTCCATGACCCCCTCCCTGTTTAAATGACAGATGAGTATTTTCATCATTATACACCGTCTCTGTCGTAAATCCAGCAATACTGTCCGGCAGCCTATATCCATAATCCGGAACCTTTATTCTTTCCTCAACAATTTCTCCACCTCTGTTATATCTGCCAGGATCACCATCGATATCCAGCATTTCCTGCTGGATATCTCCGGTCCGAGTATAAATAACCGGATCCTCAGAAGCCAGCTGCTGCCATTCAAAGCTCATATCTCTGCCGTATATTCTGAAGCATTCTGAATAGCTTCTGGCAACTCCATAAAGAAAACGTTCCATTTCTATCGCAACATCACTGTGTTCCATTGTCACAAATGCGGCCTCGAATGCAAACGGAGAATGGTATTGTGATACCAGCTCGTCCCTGATCCTTCCCGATCCTTTTGCATACACTTCTTTTGGATAATCATTCAGCAGCATGAGACAAGTCCCTATCGCATGAGTCGGATGCATCAGAGGCGGAAAGCCCTCCCAGTATGAAGGCCAGCCTTCCATATCCTGATAATGTGCACATGTCATATACTGTATCTTACCGAACCTTCCACGATCCAGCAAATCCTTCACATAGAAATATTCTCTTCCAAATACAGTTGTTTCCATAAACATGTACTGCTTTTTGCTTTCTATCCTGGCCTTAATGACATCTTCCAGTTCCTGAATGCTCATGCCCATTGGAATTGTACATCCACAATGCTTTCCGGCTCTTAAAGCCTTTACTGAAAAATCCGCATGTGTAGAAGGTGGTGTAACAATATGGATTGCATCTATCTCATCATCCCGAAGCATTTCATCATAGCTGTCATAGCAATCCTTACTGTTGATTCCAAATTTCTCCTGGGCTATTTTGATCAGTTCCGGATTTGTATCAGCAATTGCTATTTCATATACATCCGGATGTTTTAAATATATCGGTATAAACTCCATTCCAAAGCTTATTCCTACCATTCCGACTTTAATCTTATTATTAATCATAGCCATTCACCTGTTAATCAAAAAGTGGCATTTCCTGTGGATATTTCCCCATAAAACCGGGTCTGCCAACTAAATCCTTTGTTCGTTCCGAGGCATCCATCAGTCCCGGAAGCGCACTTTCCGGCTTATCTAAATAAAAATATGTGCAGCATGACCAGTCGTCTTCTCTTTCAAACAAAAGAGGTCTTCCATCCAGCATCGGGATATTGGTAAAGTCCACAGCCTCTCCATCCACAGAAATCACCTGATTATCTGCCATCTGATTCTTATACAGTAGCTGTGCATGATGGAAATAATCATCTCTATCAACGCCTCCTATCTGCTGTATAGTTGCTCTGAAATTGCTGTTAAAGTAAATCGGATCCGGAACATGGAAACGATAAAAGCATAATTCCATATTTGTCTTATCATATACCGGGCAGCCACAATACAGATCATAATAGTAATCTTGTCCCCAGGCTGTTCCAATATAATCTTCCACTCCGGTACCACATATGGTAGGGAAATCTGTATCACCATCAATATATGCTTTGAATTCACCCTCTCCCCACCATGTATCAGAATATAATTTTGTATTACACCGAACTCCCATATTTGTGCCTAAATATCGTCCTTTTCCTTCAACATAGGGAAGTAGCTCGAAATCTTTTTTCAAATGCGTAAGATTCTCCCGGTTGAAGAAAGCGTGAAAATACATAGTATCTTCCGAGAACTTATCCCCCAATGTATAATCTATATCATAATAAAAGTGTTTAATAGGTGATGAAGATTCATTTGTAATCACAATTTTCATACCCGTTTTAAATGGCATTGGAATATATGTGCTGAAACTGCGTCCTTCAGGATTGGAAAACAGTGCATTTTTAAATGTTGCAACCTTTCCCAGTCCTACACAGAAGAAGTCTCCAAAAGGTACATCTACTGCCGGCTTATCACAATTGTCCCAAAACATCTCAAGCCTCAGTCCTCTTAAGGTATCCGGTGTCTGATCATTGATCGTAATCCAAATACGACGAATAATGCCGCTTGTATTTTCTGCATGTGCTAAAACCCTGCTCTCTCCGGTATTCAATGTAAACCAGGGAGCTCCTTTTCTGCCATTCCTGACTGTACCTCCTGCGCCTTTTGCGCCATCCGGATTTTCATGGCTTGCCCATCTGGACACAACTCCTTCTTGAAATTTAAACATTTCATTTCCTAACATATAACTTTCCTCCTTTATTTTATTAATACATTTTTAGTCCTTCATTCCGGTCGTCTTAATTCCTTCAAGATAATATCTCTGAAGCACTGCAAAAATTAAAACAGTTGGTATAATTGCAACTACCGATGCTGCCAGAATCTGATTCCACGAAATTCTCAAGGATCCCATCAGTGTTGCAATCTGTATCTGAATCGTATATTTACTTTTGTCCTGAGCAACAATGGTAGACCACAAATATGAATTCCAGTTAGTAACAAAAAACGAAACTCCCAAAGTAATAAACATAGGTTTTGCAAGAGGAACATATATTTTTCTGAATGTCTGGAAAATTGAACATCCATCAATTCTTGCCGACTCATACAAGGAATCCGGCATTTCCACAAAATACTGTCTGAACAGGAAAACACCGTATGCATGAGGCACCATAGGAAGTATCATGCCCCAAAGCGAGTTTACAAGACCTAAGCTTTTGATTATAAAAAATAATGGAATTATAATTACCGGAAAGGGAATCATCATCGTACTGAGTACCCACATAAAAGCTGCTTTTTTTCCAGGAAATCTTAATCTTGCAAAGGCAAAGGCAGCCATGGAATGTACTAAAAGTGCCAAAATCGTCACCATTGTTGCCACAAATAACGAATTTTTAATTCCCGTAAAAACATCCAGCGTTGTAAACACCTGCTTAAATGCATCAAAGCTGACATGTTTTGGGATAATTCGATAATCAAATACCTCTGTATCTATTTTAAGTGAACTGCTTATAAGCAGAATAATCGGGAAAAGTGCAAAAGCTAAAAATACACAACCGACAACAATTTTTATTAATAATATTCCGTATTTTTTCACTCTAATCACCTACTTAAACTTTAACAGCTTCATCTGTATGACAGTAGCAAGCATAATAATTAATGACAATGTTACAGCAATAGTAGAGGCATACCCAAATCTGTATTGTTCAAATGCAAGCTCGAAAATATAATATACTGTTACCTGTGTTGTCTTCCCAGGCCCTCCGGAGGTCATAACTCTGACCTGGTCAAATGCCTGAAACGATGCAACCAACGATGTAATCAACACAAAAATAGTCGTTCCCTTAATAGACGGAAGTGTTATCCTGAAAAATCTCTGAACCGCATTTGCACCATCTATCTTTGCAGCTTCATAGTATTCACTGGGCACATCCTTTAATGCTGATAAAAATATGATCATATTGTAACCAAATACAATCCATATTCCTACAATTGCAACACATACCAATGCCTGCGTACGTGACCCCAGAAAAAGCTGCCTTCCAATTCCTAATTCTTCCAATATTTTATTAATATATCCGTTTCTGGAATTAAATAAAAACGTCCATAACGTTGCTGCAACAATTGTCGAAACTGTATTTGGCAGATATATTGCTATCCTACACATTTGTTGACGCTTATTCCCTTTGATCGAATTCACGAAAACTGCTGCTGCCAATGAAAGAACATAAACCGCCAGAACATATATAACAGCATATTTTCCGGTAACCAGTAAACTATTTTTAAAGGTGGAATCCTTGATCATCCTCAGATAATTAGCAATTCCAACAAAGGTCTTAGTTCCCAGTGCATTCCAGTCATACAGACTTATATAAAACGCATATACTATTGGTATAAAAATGAAGATCAACATCAAGATCATTTCCGGTGCAATCATCAAGTAAGAAATCAATGTTTCCCGCTTTATATGCTTTCGTTTCTTTTTCACGTTAACTCAGGCCTCCTTTACCTTACTGTTTGTTTGCAGCAGGGTAAGATAAATTCCCTGCTGCAGGCAAACAGTTTGGATTTTATCTGTCAGCTTAACCGCTGAATCTTGCTCCACTCTCTTCCTGATATTGCAGCATACTTTCCTGTGCGTTATCTGCTGCCTCCTGTGCACTTGTATTATAAAGTGCATCCTGAATCATAGTAGCCACAATTTCCTTTGCTTCACCGGACAGTGCAATTTCCGGCTTTGCAGTCTGTAATACTTCTTCGGAGAATACAATCGCATTTTCACTACTCTGATATACGTCCTTACCGGCTTCGATAACAGACTCTCTCATACAATAAGAGAATTTGGCCTTTGTATTAAACTCTGTCACGTGATCCTTATTAAGCCACATCCAGGAGATGAAATCCTTGGCTCCTGCTATTTTTTCTTCACCATTTTGATTGTTTACCATTACATTCCATCCACCTGCGACACTGGCAGTATTTCCATTTGCTGTTGCTGCGGGTAATGGTACAACACCATATTTCTCAGGATCTGCACGGAAAACTGACCAGCTTCCATTGATCTGCATAGCAGTTTCTCCATTTGTTAAAATAGATATATCTGAAACAGATCTTCCCGGTGTTTCATTACAATTTCCTGAATCCAGTAAATCTCTCCATAACTGAAGAGCATTTACAACCTCTTCAGAGTTCAGATTAGCCAGGCCTTCTTCTGTAAACAGGCTTCCACCCTGCATCCAGACAAAAGGGTAAAATGTAAAGCATTGCCAGTCACCTTTATCAACCTCAAATGTAAATCCTGCATAATCATCTGTATTTAATTTTGCCGCTGCCGTTTTAAGTTCATCCCACGTTGTTGGAGGAGTAACACCATTCTGTTCCAGAATTTCCTTATTGTAGTACAGTGCCACTAAATCTCCGTCCAATGGAATACCATAAATTACACCATCTCTTGACACGCGGTCAAACGCTGCTTCTGTGTAATCCTGTTTTATGTCATCCGTCATAATATCATCCAACGGTTCGCACACACCGGCATCGAGATACTGGTTAATAATTGCCGGACTGCACTCAAAAATATCCGGAGCCTCATTTGTTGCAAATGCTGTTGCAAGCTTTGTCGTTGTATACTCTTCAAATGGAATAGCCAGAAATGACACATGATACTTGTCCTGAGAATTATTGTATTCTTCTATATATTTCTCTAAAAATGCAATTTCATCTTCCTGTGTCCATTGATTCCAATATACAAGTTCAACAGGAACACTGCCTTCTTCAGCTTCTGCAACCACATTACTGTCATTGCCTTCTTCGGGCACCTTGTTTTCTTTTCCGCATCCCAGGATCCCTATGCTCATACTCAAGAGCATGATTCCCATGATGCAACTCGCTATTCTTTTTTTCATCATACTTTGCAACCTCCCATAATCTTTCTTTTCTCTTAGTTATCTTGCTTTATATCCCGGTACCTGGATTTGTTTTATGGCTTTATTCTACTTTTCCAAATTCGGCAATAAAATACCACTTTTTTTCAAAGGTGTACTTTTTGCCATATTCTATTTTCCAGCAGAGTATTATATATTATAGGTAATAACAAAGGAACTACATTAAGCTGTATGAGGTAACACAACAGGTGAAAAACATAAGACTTTCTTTACAAAAACAATTATTGATCATCTTTTTATTTATTGCTCTTATTCCAATGACAATTACCGCATTACTGCTTTACCGCACTCAGACTAAAAATACGCTTAATTCTGAAATTACATCCCAGATTCAGGTATTAAAGCTGATTTCCTCCAATATCAATCAGAAGCTGATTTATTTTAATAACCTCACTGCATCCGTTTATTACAATAATGCCATTATAAACTGTCTTGAAAAGGGACAGGCTAAGCAATTGACCTTTTACGAAAAAAAGGAAATCCAGCCTTCTATTAATTCATTAATGAGAACAGATGATATGATTTTATCCCTGTCTCTTATGACAATGTCTGGTGACACTTTATATTGGAATGATGGCTACAGTAACGTTATGCGCATAAATTCTCTTAATCCTGAATTTCTTCAAAAAATATACGCAGGGAATGGAACAGGTATCTTATCTAATCCTATTACCCGTACCAATAAGCGTAAATATCCTTCTTCCAATACCTCTATATACTACGGACGGCTTCTTCGCAGTCCCACAAATTATTTTCGTCCAATCGGAATATTGCTGGTTGAGATTGATATAGATTCTTTTGAAGATACAATTATAACTTCAAATTTTAACTCAGATTCCTCTTTTCTTCTGACCACCGAGAATAATACGTTAATATGGGGATATCAAGAAGAAAATTTAGGTTATCATATCGGAGATGTTATACCTGCAGAAATATTAGGCGCATCTCCATATTCTATTATCAATAATAATGGAAAGAGCTATTACTGCTTTAATACCAGGATCGATTCCATGGAATATAATTGTTATTCTTTCCTTCCATTTTCGATTATTGAAGGCAAAACACGTTTTATCAGAACTTTACTTTTACTGATATGGATAGTATCTTTCGCATGCTTAATCCTGACTTATTTCATGCTCACCAGGCAGTTTATTGTACCAATACGCCGGCTTTCCATTATTATGCAGGAGCAGGACTACTTACATTACTTCCCTTCCCCCGACTATCCTGTTCATGATGAAATCGGCAATCTGTACAACTCATTTCAATCTATGAGCCAGCGTACTCTAGATTTGATCGAACAATTACAGGAGTACTCAAAAAAAGAGGCAAAACAACAGCTTGCTTTACTTCATGCACAGTTAAATCCTCATTTTTTATACAACACTTTAGATTCTATCAGCTGGATGTCCTTAAATGGAAATGTAGATAAAATACCATATATTATAAATGCTCTGTCAAATATCCTTCGATATAGTATTATAAAAGAGAATGATTTTGTCACGGTAAATGATGAACTATCCTGGCTGAAAAATTATATGTATATCCAGGAAATCCGATTTCAAAATTCCTTTACGATACATTACCACATTAAGCCTGATATGCTCACTTATAAAATTCCTCGTTTTATCCTGCAGCCATTTATAGAAAATTCATTACTGCATGGTTTTTCTGAAATACATCAGGGTGGTATTATAATCCTTAGCATTTTTTTAAAGGATAACTCCGTTTTTATAACAATAGAAGATAACGGAAAGGGCATGTCGGAGCTTGTCATACATTCTATACTACATGGCAGAAGTGACGGTATCGGTATCGCAAACTCAAATGCTTATATAAAACAACGCTTCGGAAAATCATATGGAATACAGATCATATCACATATTATGAAAGGTACCAAAATAATTATCACTCTCCCTGTTCAGAAATGAGGAAAGCTTATGAATCATGTAATTATCATTGATGACGAAATTCAAAGCCGTAATGGAATTGCTGAAATCTTCAGAAATCATTCTCCCCAATGGGAAATAGGTGGTCTGTTTGAAGATGGGAGTCAGGCACTGGAATACCTCCTTCAGCATCCTGAAATAAACCTGATTGTTACTGATATACGTATGCCCAAATTTGATGGTCTTGAGCTGATCAGCAGAATCCGCCAATACAACAAATTAATTCCAATCATTATTATCAGCGGATACTCAGAATTCTCTTATGCCAAAAAGGCAGTTGATTACCAGGTATTCCGTTATATTGTAAAACCCATTCTTCCATCTGAATTTGATGCTGTGATTACAAGTGTGGAAAACTTTTTCCGATTAGAGGATGATCCTTTTAATGAATATAATCTTACTTCATCAGAATTTGATCAATTTTTGGATCTTCTGTTTTCTGAGTCAGTTTCTTTAAATAAAAGTCAGACAATCCATATACTGGAAAAACAGTGTGGCTTCTCATTTCAAGGTGCTTGGTTCCTGCTAATAGCCGGAAATCATGAATTTAATAATCATATTGACAATCATAGGGCTTTGATACAAAATTTTGCTTCCGAAATATCGCCGGAACACCATGTATTCTTATTCCACGAGAAAATATACTGTATTATCTTACAGAAAACGGATATTGATTATGATGCTTTCAAAAGACATATGCAAAAATTTATCTGGAAATTCAGTTCAGATTTATTTGTCCATACCGGAATATATCACAGTTGCAATAATGATACGTTAAAGAATGCATTTTTCAGCGCGCTTTCTACTTTGACACAGTTTTTCTACTCAAAGACTTCTGTGCATATATATCAGGATCAAAAGCTTTGTGATTTTCCGTACTCTGTTTACAAAAATCTGCAATTACAGCTCACAAACGGTAACTTACTAAACATAAGAGATGAAATCTATTCCTTTATGGATTACATCAGAGTCAAACAGCCATCCTATTACGAATTACATTCCTGGATAAATAAAATTACCCATATAATCATCCAGTACTGTAACGACAAGAAAGTACCTTCCTCGTACTATATTGATTATACAGAAAACCTTCAATTTCTTTATAATTTTTATTGTCTTGAAGATATTGAAAATACACTCTTAGCTATGATTGATAATATTTTTGAAAAAATAGCTGAACAGACAAACAGCACAAATACTTTTCTTGTTGAACAAATACAGAACTATCTTTCTGATCATATAAGTGAAAACCTGACGCTTTCAGATTTAGGTGATGTTTTTGGTATAAGCTATTCATCTCTCAGTAATATTTTCAGTTCTACAACCGGTCAGACCATTATTGAATATTTAACATTCATACGAATGCAGCGCGCAAAAGAATTGCTTATCAATACCAACAAAAAAATATATGAAATCTGTTCTGACATTGGATACTCAGAACCCAAATATTTTATTAAGCGCTTCCATCAGATCGTTGGTGTTACACCAAAGGAATACCGGAAGATCTATACGAAATAATTTAAGGGATATTATTTTCTCAAATGAAAGTAATATCCCTTTTTCTGTATCAATTAAATAATTCTGTCAGCTGATGGGAATCCATACCCTCATCTGGTTCAATCCGCGATTACCCCAGCTATAATATGGTACTAAGGTAATCTGACATTCTTTTGTTATCGGAGCATCATAGCTATAAAGGTCATCACTGACATTTTCCCGATAGCCTTCTGCATATACTTCCTGAATACCGCATAATTTATCCGGCATATATTCGCTAAGCGTTATTTTTCCGTCTTTTTTCAGGCTTAGCGATAGTACGTCATTTTCGTTATCCACACCCTCTGCACAATAAACAAGCGGTCCCCTCTGCAGTGCTGCTTTTCCTGTATTAGCTGCCACCCGGCTGCTTGTATATACTCTTTTTACTTCCATATCCAGCTCTACTGTTATGATATCTTCTGCCCTGTATTCTCCAAATATATATGCATAGCCCGCTTTCATTTCATACTCCGCCGGCTTTCCGTTCAAAAGAATTTTCGTGTTCTCGCTCCATGCCGGAATACGAATTGCTAAAGGTACATACATAGTTTCTTTTACCGGTACAAATTTATAGTTAACAACATGATTGTACGGGTAGGCTGTCTCCAGGATTATTTTACCACCAAAATTCTCTGTTAAATCTAATGTGCCGTCAATATATAAATTAGAGATCAACGTATCCTGGGTCAAATGCCATGCATATTCAGAAATAGAGGATAACATTCTTGCCACATTAGGCGGACAGCATGCACAGGCAAACCATTTGGGTCTTACAGGAAGAGCATGCTTGTGGGTCTTTGCTTCCCCTGAAATACCGGGTAAGGTCTCCAATGGATTGACATAGAAAAACCTGGTTCCATCTAACTGCATTCCTGCCAGCACACCATTATATAATGCACGCTCCATTATATCAGCATATTTTCGATTTCTTTCCAGATAGAGCATTTTATTGGCAAAGAAAATCAAACCAATTGCAGCACAGGTTTCCGCATAAGCTGTATCGTTTGGCAGATGATAGTCTTTAGTAAAAGCTTCACCTTCATAAGCAGAACCGATACCACCTGTTACATACATTCTGCTTTGTGTAATGTTGTTCCAGAGAGTCTTGCAGGCCTCTGTCAATGTCGTATCACCAGTTTCCATTGCTGCATCCGCCATTCCGGTATATAAATATACCGCTCTTACTGCATGCCCGGTAGCTTTCTTCAGTTCCCTGACCGGAGCATTACACTGCATGCATTCTTTGTCCTCCGGATCAGCACCCCATACTGTCCATTTTCTTCTTTCCTTTTCCTTGCAGAAATAATCACTGTCTACACCTCTTACATTAATAAAATGAAGTGCTAATTCCTTATATTTCTCTTCCTTAGTGCAGCGATACATGCGTAATAATGCCAGTTCTATCTCCGGATGTCCTGGATATCCTTCTGCTCCATCTTCAATAAAACGTTTGTAAATATGGTCTGCCATACCACACATAATATCCAGCAATTTAACCTTACCGGTACACTCAGCGTAGGCAACGGCAGCTTCCATCATATGTCCTGCGCAATATAATTCATGCGCTTCCTGCAAATTGGTCCATCTTTGATCTGGAGCCTTTACGGTAAAGTAAGTATTCAGATATCCGTCTTCCTGCTGTGCCTCGCCAATCAGATCGATAATTTCATCACAGCGTCTTTCCAGTTCAGTATCCGGATACTGTGTCAAAGAGTAGGCCGCGCCCTCTAACCATTTTGCTACGTCACTGTCCTGAAATACCATACCATAAAACTCACCATCACACTTTCCGGTCTTCAGCTTCTCTGCAGCCATACGGAAATTCTCAATACAGTGGCTTTTGTCCGCACCTTCAATCTGGTCATTAAGTGCCTTCTCCTGATAAGGAAGCACTACATTTTTGACCAGCTTTTCATATCTGCCAAAAAAACCATCATTTACCTTAAACTTCTTTACTAATTGCAAATCACCCATTACATACCCTCCATCTGATTCATGTTTCTGTGAGCAGGCGGCTCTGCCTGCTTCCTATATTATGTATAATAATCCTCTATTACATAAGTTAAAATGGAATAAAATCTTTATATTTTGTATTTTTTTCCGATTTTGCCCTAACATGCCTCAAATTACGGGAGCTTTTCCGACCTGCTTTCCTAGATACCAGGTATATATGTTTTCCGGTATTCTCCGGGTGGACATCCTTTCTTTCTATGAAATATTTTGCTAAAGTAAAACACGTCCGAAAATCCTGTCAATTGCGCAATTTCTGCAATGGATTTATTGGTTTCCTTCAGCAGCTGTTCTGCCTTTCGTAATCTTAGAGTACACTGATATTCCTTAATGGTTTGTCCGGTCACTTCCTTAAACAGGGTTCCTGCATATTTATATGACAAGCCACAGGCTTCCTGAATCTGTACAGAGGTAAATCCATCTATGTAATGCTGTCTCACATAATTCTGTATCTGCTCCACATAACCATTACTCACCTTATCATCCTGTGCATTCTGTGCACATTCCAGGAAAATCTGCCACAGACGAATGGATGTCTGGGGAATATTCCCATGAATATGAGCTTCTATCATTTTCTCAAAGTTTCTCTTTATTTGTGTCTTCTCTTCACAATTTATTAATTTGGGGAGAGTAATGAAATACCGATCCTTCTCAGAAGGCTTCAGGCTTACCCTTTCATCATAATAAATCCCTCTTGGAAGCTCCTCCATACAGGATGAGGGAGCATCACAATAAAAATGCGCATAATACCAGGATGATCCTATTTCAAATGATCTATTCCCCCAATGATGAATACCACTTTTCAGAAAAAAAACCTGATCCGGCATAATTCTATAAGGAATTCCATCCTCTATAATCTCCATGCTTCCCTGTAATAAATAAATTGCCACATGAAATGGCGCTGTCCGATCCGCATGGATCATCGGTGCCAACGTCACACTATAATCTGCTTCACATACAAAAGGCATAGCTGTACAGGGTATCTTCAATAAATGCTCCATCTTTATATCCTCACCTGCATTTTATCCATAAATGTATTTTTGCGTATTCACAAAGGATTTGCAAGACCTTTTATAAATATTCAGAACGCCAATCATTTACCAGAAAAAAATACCGCTGTATGAAACAGCGGTATCGAAAACTCCTGATAAATACTGACGATTCTGGTGTTGTAATTTTTACTAAACAGCCTTCTTATCTGTTAGCGGTATTTTTTGAATTCCGGTACCGGAATAACAGCTCCACCTTCCATTGCCGACTGATGCGCACATATTCCTGTTCCTGTCCAGTAAGCTCCTACAATATCATCTACTACAGGCTTTCTGTCCTCTACAATAGCACGGACAAATTCATGTATCATATGAGGATGGGAACCTCCATGACCCCCTCCCTGTTTAAATGACAGATGAGTATTTTCATCATTATACACCGTCTCTGTCGTAAATCCAGCAATACTGTCCGGCAGCCTATATCCATAATCCGGAACCTTTATTCTTTCCTCAACAATTTCTCCACCTCTGTTATATCTGCCAGGATCACCATCGATATCCAGCATTTCCTGCTGGATATCTCCGGTCCGAGTATAAATAACCGGATCCTCAGAAGCCAGCTGCTGCCATTCAAAGCTCATATCTCTGCCGTATATTCTGAAGCATTCTGAATAGCTTCTGGCAACTCCATAAAGAAAACGTTCCATTTCTATCGCAACATCACTGTGTTCCATTGTCACAAATGCGGCCTCGAATGCAAACGGAGAATGGTATTGTGATACCAGCTCGTCCCTGATCCTTCCCGATCCTTTTGCATACACTTCTTTTGGATAATCATTCAGCAGCATGAGACAAGTCCCTATCGCATGAGTCGGATGCATCAGAGGCGGAAAGCCCTCCCAGTATGAAGGCCAGCCTTCCATATCCTGATAATGTGCACATGTCATATACTGTATCTTACCGAACCTTCCACGATCCAGCAAATCCTTCACATAGAAATATTCTCTTCCAAATACAGTTGTTTCCATAAACATGTACTGCTTTTTGCTTTCTATCCTGGCCTTAATGACATCTTCCAGTTCCTGAATGCTCATGCCCATTGGAATTGTACATCCACAATGCTTTCCGGCTCTTAAAGCCTTTACTGAAAAATCCGCATGTGTAGAAGGTGGTGTAACAATATGGATTGCATCTATCTCATCATCCCGAAGCATTTCATCATAGCTGTCATAGCAATCCTTACTGTTGATTCCAAATTTCTCCTGGGCTATTTTGATCAGTTCCGGATTTGTATCAGCAATTGCTATTTCATATACATCCGGATGTTTTAAATATATCGGTATAAACTCCATTCCAAAGCTTATTCCTACCATTCCGACTTTAATCTTATTATTAATCATAGCCATTCACCTGTTAATCAAAAAGTGGCATTTCCTGTGGATATTTCCCCATAAAACCGGGTCTGCCAACTAAATCCTTTGTTCGTTCCGAGGCATCCATCAGTCCCGGAAGCGCACTTTCCGGCTTATCTAAATAAAAATATGTGCAGCATGACCAGTCGTCTTCTCTTTCAAACAAAAGAGGTCTTCCATCCAGCATCGGGATATTGGTAAAGTCCACAGCCTCTCCATCCACAGAAATCACCTGATTATCTGCCATCTGATTCTTATACAGTAGCTGTGCATGATGGAAATAATCATCTCTATCAACGCCTCCTATCTGCTGTATAGTTGCTCTGAAATTGCTGTTAAAGTAAATCGGATCCGGAACATGGAAACGATAAAAGCATAATTCCATATTTGTCTTATCATATACCGGGCAGCCACAATACAGATCATAATAGTAATCTTGTCCCCAGGCTGTTCCAATATAATCTTCCACTCCGGTACCACATATGGTAGGGAAATCTGTATCACCATCAATATATGCTTTGAATTCACCCTCTCCCCACCATGTATCAGAATATAATTTTGTATTACACCGAACTCCCATATTTGTGCCTAAATATCGTCCTTTTCCTTCAACATAGGGAAGTAGCTCGAAATCTTTTTTCAAATGCGTAAGATTCTCCCGGTTGAAGAAAGCGTGAAAATACATAGTATCTTCCGAGAACTTATCCCCCAATGTATAATCTATATCATAATAAAAGTGTTTAATAGGTGATGAAGATTCATTTGTAATCACAATTTTCATACCCGTTTTAAATGGCATTGGAATATATGTGCTGAAACTGCGTCCTTCAGGATTGGAAAACAGTGCATTTTTAAATGTTGCAACCTTTCCCAGTCCTACACAGAAGAAGTCTCCAAAAGGTACATCTACTGCCGGCTTATCACAATTGTCCCAAAACATCTCAAGCCTCAGTCCTCTTAAGGTATCCGGTGTCTGATCATTGATCGTAATCCAAATACGACGAATAATGCCGCTTGTATTTTCTGCATGTGCTAAAACCCTGCTCTCTCCGGTATTCAATGTAAACCAGGGAGCTCCTTTTCTGCCATTCCTGACTGTACCTCCTGCGCCTTTTGCGCCATCCGGATTTTCATGGCTTGCCCATCTGGACACAACTCCTTCTTGAAATTTAAACATTTCATTTCCTAACATATAACTTTCCTCCTTTATTTTATTAATACATTTTTAGTCCTTCATTCCGGTCGTCTTAATTCCTTCAAGATAATATCTCTGAAGCACTGCAAAAATTAAAACAGTTGGTATAATTGCAACTACCGATGCTGCCAGAATCTGATTCCACGAAATTCTCAAGGATCCCATCAGTGTTGCAATCTGTATCTGAATCGTATATTTACTTTTGTCCTGAGCAACAATGGTAGACCACAAATATGAATTCCAGTTAGTAACAAAAAACGAAACTCCCAAAGTAATAAACATAGGTTTTGCAAGAGGAACATATATTTTTCTGAATGTCTGGAAAATTGAACATCCATCAATTCTTGCCGACTCATACAAGGAATCCGGCATTTCCACAAAATACTGTCTGAACAGGAAAACACCGTATGCATGAGGCACCATAGGAAGTATCATGCCCCAAAGCGAGTTTACAAGACCTAAGCTTTTGATTATAAAAAATAATGGAATTATAATTACCGGAAAGGGAATCATCATCGTACTGAGTACCCACATAAAAGCTGCTTTTTTTCCAGGAAATCTTAATCTTGCAAAGGCAAAGGCAGCCATGGAATGTACTAAAAGTGCCAAAATCGTCACCATTGTTGCCACAAATAACGAATTTTTAATTCCCGTAAAAACATCCAGCGTTGTAAACACCTGCTTAAATGCATCAAAGCTGACATGTTTTGGGATAATTCGATAATCAAATACCTCTGTATCTATTTTAAGTGAACTGCTTATAAGCAGAATAATCGGGAAAAGTGCAAAAGCTAAAAATACACAACCGACAACAATTTTTATTAATAATATTCCGTATTTTTTCACTCTAATCACCTACTTAAACTTTAACAGCTTCATCTGTATGACAGTAGCAAGCATAATAATTAATGACAATGTTACAGCAATAGTAGAGGCATACCCAAATCTGTATTGTTCAAATGCAAGCTCGAAAATATAATATACTGTTACCTGTGTTGTCTTCCCAGGCCCTCCGGAGGTCATAACTCTGACCTGGTCAAATGCCTGAAACGATGCAACCAACGATGTAATCAACACAAAAATAGTCGTTCCCTTAATAGACGGAAGTGTTATCCTGAAAAATCTCTGAACCGCATTTGCACCATCTATCTTTGCAGCTTCATAGTATTCACTGGGCACATCCTTTAATGCTGATAAAAATATGATCATATTGTAACCAAATACAATCCATATTCCTACAATTGCAACACATACCAATGCCTGCGTACGTGACCCCAGAAAAAGCTGCCTTCCAATTCCTAATTCTTCCAATATTTTATTAATATATCCGTTTCTGGAATTAAATAAAAACGTCCATAACGTTGCTGCAACAATTGTCGAAACTGTATTTGGCAGATATATTGCTATCCTACACATTTGTTGACGCTTATTCCCTTTGATCGAATTCACGAAAACTGCTGCTGCCAATGAAAGAACATAAACCGCCAGAACATATATAACAGCATATTTTCCGGTAACCAGTAAACTATTTTTAAAGGTGGAATCCTTGATCATCCTCAGATAATTAGCAATTCCAACAAAGGTCTTAGTTCCCAGTGCATTCCAGTCATACAGACTTATATAAAACGCATATACTATTGGTATAAAAATGAAGATCAACATCAAGATCATTTCCGGTGCAATCATCAAGTAAGAAATCAATGTTTCCCGCTTTATATGCTTTCGTTTCTTTTTCACGTTAACTCAGGCCTCCTTTACCTTACTGTTTGTTTGCAGCAGGGTAAGATAAATTCCCTGCTGCAGGCAAACAGTTTGGATTTTATCTGTCAGCTTAACCGCTGAATCTTGCTCCACTCTCTTCCTGATATTGCAGCATACTTTCCTGTGCGTTATCTGCTGCCTCCTGTGCACTTGTATTATAAAGTGCATCCTGAATCATAGTAGCCACAATTTCCTTTGCTTCACCGGACAGTGCAATTTCCGGCTTTGCAGTCTGTAATACTTCTTCGGAGAATACAATCGCATTTTCACTACTCTGATATACGTCCTTACCGGCTTCGATAACAGACTCTCTCATACAATAAGAGAATTTGGCCTTTGTATTAAACTCTGTCACGTGATCCTTATTAAGCCACATCCAGGAGATGAAATCCTTGGCTCCTGCTATTTTTTCTTCACCATTTTGATTGTTTACCATTACATTCCATCCACCTGCGACACTGGCAGTATTTCCATTTGCTGTTGCTGCGGGTAATGGTACAACACCATATTTCTCAGGATCTGCACGGAAAACTGACCAGCTTCCATTGATCTGCATAGCAGTTTCTCCATTTGTTAAAATAGATATATCTGAAACAGATCTTCCCGGTGTTTCATTACAATTTCCTGAATCCAGTAAATCTCTCCATAACTGAAGAGCATTTACAACCTCTTCAGAGTTCAGATTAGCCAGGCCTTCTTCTGTAAACAGGCTTCCACCCTGCATCCAGACAAAAGGGTAAAATGTAAAGCATTGCCAGTCACCTTTATCAACCTCAAATGTAAATCCTGCATAATCATCTGTATTTAATTTTGCCGCTGCCGTTTTAAGTTCATCCCACGTTGTTGGAGGAGTAACACCATTCTGTTCCAGAATTTCCTTATTGTAGTACAGTGCCACTAAATCTCCGTCCAATGGAATACCATAAATTACACCATCTCTTGACACGCGGTCAAACGCTGCTTCTGTGTAATCCTGTTTTATGTCATCCGTCATAATATCATCCAACGGTTCGCACACACCGGCATCGAGATACTGGTTAATAATTGCCGGACTGCACTCAAAAATATCCGGAGCCTCATTTGTTGCAAATGCTGTTGCAAGCTTTGTCGTTGTATACTCTTCAAATGGAATAGCCAGAAATGACACATGATACTTGTCCTGAGAATTATTGTATTCTTCTATATATTTCTCTAAAAATGCAATTTCATCTTCCTGTGTCCATTGATTCCAATATACAAGTTCAACAGGAACACTGCCTTCTTCAGCTTCTGCAACCACATTACTGTCATTGCCTTCTTCGGGCACCTTGTTTTCTTTTCCGCATCCCAGGATCCCTATGCTCATACTCAAGAGCATGATTCCCATGATGCAACTCGCTATTCTTTTTTTCATCATACTTTGCAACCTCCCATAATCTTTCTTTTCTCTTAGTTATCTTGCTTTATATCCCGGTACCTGGATTTGTTTTATGGCTTTATTCTACTTTTCCAAATTCGGCAATAAAATACCACTTTTTTTCAAAGGTGTACTTTTTGCCATATTCTATTTTCCAGCAGAGTATTATATATTATAGGTAATAACAAAGGAACTACATTAAGCTGTATGAGGTAACACAACAGGTGAAAAACATAAGACTTTCTTTACAAAAACAATTATTGATCATCTTTTTATTTATTGCTCTTATTCCAATGACAATTACCGCATTACTGCTTTACCGCACTCAGACTAAAAATACGCTTAATTCTGAAATTACATCCCAGATTCAGGTATTAAAGCTGATTTCCTCCAATATCAATCAGAAGCTGATTTATTTTAATAACCTCACTGCATCCGTTTATTACAATAATGCCATTATAAACTGTCTTGAAAAGGGACAGGCTAAGCAATTGACCTTTTACGAAAAAAAGGAAATCCAGCCTTCTATTAATTCATTAATGAGAACAGATGATATGATTTTATCCCTGTCTCTTATGACAATGTCTGGTGACACTTTATATTGGAATGATGGCTACAGTAACGTTATGCGCATAAATTCTCTTAATCCTGAATTTCTTCAAAAAATATACGCAGGGAATGGAACAGGTATCTTATCTAATCCTATTACCCGTACCAATAAGCGTAAATATCCTTCTTCCAATACCTCTATATACTACGGACGGCTTCTTCGCAGTCCCACAAATTATTTTCGTCCAATCGGAATATTGCTGGTTGAGATTGATATAGATTCTTTTGAAGATACAATTATAACTTCAAATTTTAACTCAGATTCCTCTTTTCTTCTGACCACCGAGAATAATACGTTAATATGGGGATATCAAGAAGAAAATTTAGGTTATCATATCGGAGATGTTATACCTGCAGAAATATTAGGCGCATCTCCATATTCTATTATCAATAATAATGGAAAGAGCTATTACTGCTTTAATACCAGGATCGATTCCATGGAATATAATTGTTATTCTTTCCTTCCATTTTCGATTATTGAAGGCAAAACACGTTTTATCAGAACTTTACTTTTACTGATATGGATAGTATCTTTCGCATGCTTAATCCTGACTTATTTCATGCTCACCAGGCAGTTTATTGTACCAATACGCCGGCTTTCCATTATTATGCAGGAGCAGGACTACTTACATTACTTCCCTTCCCCCGACTATCCTGTTCATGATGAAATCGGCAATCTGTACAACTCATTTCAATCTATGAGCCAGCGTACTCTAGATTTGATCGAACAATTACAGGAGTACTCAAAAAAAGAGGCAAAACAACAGCTTGCTTTACTTCATGCACAGTTAAATCCTCATTTTTTATACAACACTTTAGATTCTATCAGCTGGATGTCCTTAAATGGAAATGTAGATAAAATACCATATATTATAAATGCTCTGTCAAATATCCTTCGATATAGTATTATAAAAGAGAATGATTTTGTCACGGTAAATGATGAACTATCCTGGCTGAAAAATTATATGTATATCCAGGAAATCCGATTTCAAAATTCCTTTACGATACATTACCACATTAAGCCTGATATGCTCACTTATAAAATTCCTCGTTTTATCCTGCAGCCATTTATAGAAAATTCATTACTGCATGGTTTTTCTGAAATACATCAGGGTGGTATTATAATCCTTAGCATTTTTTTAAAGGATAACTCCGTTTTTATAACAATAGAAGATAACGGAAAGGGCATGTCGGAGCTTGTCATACATTCTATACTACATGGCAGAAGTGACGGTATCGGTATCGCAAACTCAAATGCTTATATAAAACAACGCTTCGGAAAATCATATGGAATACAGATCATATCACATATTATGAAAGGTACCAAAATAATTATCACTCTCCCTGTTCAGAAATGAGGAAAGCTTATGAATCATGTAATTATCATTGATGACGAAATTCAAAGCCGTAATGGAATTGCTGAAATCTTCAGAAATCATTCTCCCCAATGGGAAATAGGTGGTCTGTTTGAAGATGGGAGTCAGGCACTGGAATACCTCCTTCAGCATCCTGAAATAAACCTGATTGTTACTGATATACGTATGCCCAAATTTGATGGTCTTGAGCTGATCAGCAGAATCCGCCAATACAACAAATTAATTCCAATCATTATTATCAGCGGATACTCAGAATTCTCTTATGCCAAAAAGGCAGTTGATTACCAGGTATTCCGTTATATTGTAAAACCCATTCTTCCATCTGAATTTGATGCTGTGATTACAAGTGTGGAAAACTTTTTCCGATTAGAGGATGATCCTTTTAATGAATATAATCTTACTTCATCAGAATTTGATCAATTTTTGGATCTTCTGTTTTCTGAGTCAGTTTCTTTAAATAAAAGTCAGACAATCCATATACTGGAAAAACAGTGTGGCTTCTCATTTCAAGGTGCTTGGTTCCTGCTAATAGCCGGAAATCATGAATTTAATAATCATATTGACAATCATAGGGCTTTGATACAAAATTTTGCTTCCGAAATATCGCCGGAACACCATGTATTCTTATTCCACGAGAAAATATACTGTATTATCTTACAGAAAACGGATATTGATTATGATGCTTTCAAAAGACATATGCAAAAATTTATCTGGAAATTCAGTTCAGATTTATTTGTCCATACCGGAATATATCACAGTTGCAATAATGATACGTTAAAGAATGCATTTTTCAGCGCGCTTTCTACTTTGACACAGTTTTTCTACTCAAAGACTTCTGTGCATATATATCAGGATCAAAAGCTTTGTGATTTTCCGTACTCTGTTTACAAAAATCTGCAATTACAGCTCACAAACGGTAACTTACTAAACATAAGAGATGAAATCTATTCCTTTATGGATTACATCAGAGTCAAACAGCCATCCTATTACGAATTACATTCCTGGATAAATAAAATTACCCATATAATCATCCAGTACTGTAACGACAAGAAAGTACCTTCCTCGTACTATATTGATTATACAGAAAACCTTCAATTTCTTTATAATTTTTATTGTCTTGAAGATATTGAAAATACACTCTTAGCTATGATTGATAATATTTTTGAAAAAATAGCTGAACAGACAAACAGCACAAATACTTTTCTTGTTGAACAAATACAGAACTATCTTTCTGATCATATAAGTGAAAACCTGACGCTTTCAGATTTAGGTGATGTTTTTGGTATAAGCTATTCATCTCTCAGTAATATTTTCAGTTCTACAACCGGTCAGACCATTATTGAATATTTAACATTCATACGAATGCAGCGCGCAAAAGAATTGCTTATCAATACCAACAAAAAAATATATGAAATCTGTTCTGACATTGGATACTCAGAACCCAAATATTTTATTAAGCGCTTCCATCAGATCGTTGGTGTTACACCAAAGGAATACCGGAAGATCTATACGAAATAATTTAAGGGATATTATTTTCTCAAATGAAAGTAATATCCCTTTTTCTGTATCAATTAAATAATTCTGTCAGCTGATGGGAATCCATACCCTCATCTGGTTCAATCCGCGATTACCCCAGCTATAATATGGTACTAAGGTAATCTGACATTCTTTTGTTATCGGAGCATCATAGCTATAAAGGTCATCACTGACATTTTCCCGATAGCCTTCTGCATATACTTCCTGAATACCGCATAATTTATCCGGCATATATTCGCTAAGCGTTATTTTTCCGTCTTTTTTCAGGCTTAGCGATAGTACGTCATTTTCGTTATCCACACCCTCTGCACAATAAACAAGCGGTCCCCTCTGCAGTGCTGCTTTTCCTGTATTAGCTGCCACCCGGCTGCTTGTATATACTCTTTTTACTTCCATATCCAGCTCTACTGTTATGATATCTTCTGCCCTGTATTCTCCAAATATATATGCATAGCCCGCTTTCATTTCATACTCCGCCGGCTTTCCGTTCAAAAGAATTTTCGTGTTCTCGCTCCATGCCGGAATACGAATTGCTAAAGGTACATACATAGTTTCTTTTACCGGTACAAATTTATAGTTAACAACATGATTGTACGGGTAGGCTGTCTCCAGGATTATTTTACCACCAAAATTCTCTGTTAAATCTAATGTGCCGTCAATATATAAATTAGAGATCAACGTATCCTGGGTCAAATGCCATGCATATTCAGAAATAGAGGATAACATTCTTGCCACATTAGGCGGACAGCATGCACAGGCAAACCATTTGGGTCTTACAGGAAGAGCATGCTTGTGGGTCTTTGCTTCCCCTGAAATACCGGGTAAGGTCTCCAATGGATTGACATAGAAAAACCTGGTTCCATCTAACTGCATTCCTGCCAGCACACCATTATATAATGCACGCTCCATTATATCAGCATATTTTCGATTTCTTTCCAGATAGAGCATTTTATTGGCAAAGAAAATCAAACCAATTGCAGCACAGGTTTCCGCATAAGCTGTATCGTTTGGCAGATGATAGTCTTTAGTAAAAGCTTCACCTTCATAAGCAGAACCGATACCACCTGTTACATACATTCTGCTTTGTGTAATGTTGTTCCAGAGAGTCTTGCAGGCCTCTGTCAATGTCGTATCACCAGTTTCCATTGCTGCATCCGCCATTCCGGTATATAAATATACCGCTCTTACTGCATGCCCGGTAGCTTTCTTCAGTTCCCTGACCGGAGCATTACACTGCATGCATTCTTTGTCCTCCGGATCAGCACCCCATACTGTCCATTTTCTTCTTTCCTTTTCCTTGCAGAAATAATCACTGTCTACACCTCTTACATTAATAAAATGAAGTGCTAATTCCTTATATTTCTCTTCCTTAGTGCAGCGATACATGCGTAATAATGCCAGTTCTATCTCCGGATGTCCTGGATATCCTTCTGCTCCATCTTCAATAAAACGTTTGTAAATATGGTCTGCCATACCACACATAATATCCAGCAATTTAACCTTACCGGTACACTCAGCGTAGGCAACGGCAGCTTCCATCATATGTCCTGCGCAATATAATTCATGCGCTTCCTGCAAATTGGTCCATCTTTGATCTGGAGCCTTTACGGTAAAGTAAGTATTCAGATATCCGTCTTCCTGCTGTGCCTCGCCAATCAGATCGATAATTTCATCACAGCGTCTTTCCAGTTCAGTATCCGGATACTGTGTCAAAGAGTAGGCCGCGCCCTCTAACCATTTTGCTACGTCACTGTCCTGAAATACCATACCATAAAACTCACCATCACACTTTCCGGTCTTCAGCTTCTCTGCAGCCATACGGAAATTCTCAATACAGTGGCTTTTGTCCGCACCTTCAATCTGGTCATTAAGTGCCTTCTCCTGATAAGGAAGCACTACATTTTTGACCAGCTTTTCATATCTGCCAAAAAAACCATCATTTACCTTAAACTTCTTTACTAATTGCAAATCACCCATTACATACCCTCCATCTGATTCATGTTTCTGTGAGCAGGCGGCTCTGCCTGCTTCCTATATTATGTATAATAATCCTCTATTACATAAGTTAAAATGGAATAAAATCTTTATATTTTGTATTTTTTTCCGATTTTGCCCTAACATGCCTCAAATTACGGGAGCTTTTCCGACCTGCTTTCCTAGATACCAGGTATATATGTTTTCCGGTATTCTCCGGGTGGACATCCTTTCTTTCTATGAAATATTTTGCTAAAGTAAAACACGTCCGAAAATCCTGTCAATTGCGCAATTTCTGCAATGGATTTATTGGTTTCCTTCAGCAGCTGTTCTGCCTTTCGTAATCTTAGAGTACACTGATATTCCTTAATGGTTTGTCCGGTCACTTCCTTAAACAGGGTTCCTGCATATTTATATGACAAGCCACAGGCTTCCTGAATCTGTACAGAGGTAAATCCATCTATGTAATGCTGTCTCACATAATTCTGTATCTGCTCCACATAACCATTACTCACCTTATCATCCTGTGCATTCTGTGCACATTCCAGGAAAATCTGCCACAGACGAATGGATGTCTGGGGAATATTCCCATGAATATGAGCTTCTATCATTTTCTCAAAGTTTCTCTTTATTTGTGTCTTCTCTTCACAATTTATTAATTTGGGGAGAGTAATGAAATACCGATCCTTCTCAGAAGGCTTCAGGCTTACCCTTTCATCATAATAAATCCCTCTTGGAAGCTCCTCCATACAGGATGAGGGAGCATCACAATAAAAATGCGCATAATACCAGGATGATCCTATTTCAAATGATCTATTCCCCCAATGATGAATACCACTTTTCAGAAAAAAAACCTGATCCGGCATAATTCTATAAGGAATTCCATCCTCTATAATCTCCATGCTTCCCTGTAATAAATAAATTGCCACATGAAATGGCGCTGTCCGATCCGCATGGATCATCGGTGCCAACGTCACACTATAATCTGCTTCACATACAAAAGGCATAGCTGTACAGGGTATCTTCAATAAATGCTCCATCTTTATATCCTCACCTGCATTTTATCCATAAATGTATTTTTGCGTATTCACAAAGGATTTGCAAGACCTTTTATAAATATTCAGAACGCCAATCATTTACCAGAAAAAAATACCGCTGTATGAAACAGCGGTATCGAAAACTCCTGATAAATACTGACGATTCTGGTGTTGTAATTTTTACTAAACAGCCTTCTTATCTGCTTCCAGTGCAGACAATCCAAGCTTTACAGCACCAAGAACTCCCGGATTTTCACCCAGACCGGGCGGTATAATATAATCATCCATATATTGTAAAATCATCGGATGATTTACATAACCATTCATCTTAACCTTTACCTTTTCCCGGATCATTGGGAACAGTCCCGTCTGATGCATAACGCCTCCCCAAAGAATGATTTTCTGTGGAGAGTACATCATGATATAGTTGACAATTGCCGGTCCTGAGGCAAGCCCCTCTACACAATTTCTGTGGAAGGGACAGCATCCCTGATAGGTATCCTTACTGTCTTTTTGTAATAATATATAGCCACCCTCCGGATGTACAAGTCCATGAACTAATGCTCCGTTTGCATACACGCCAACACCAACACCAGTTCCCACTGTAATATAAATTGCCGGATCACAGCCCTTTGCAGCACCGGCAGCTATTCCCTTTACTATATTTTTCTGCATCAGGATATAGAAAAGAATAATAGGGATGCTGGAAATAACGAAATTGGCTAAGATCAGCTTCCACTGATTACTGTATGTTCCATAAAAATACTGCTGTGAAAGCGGTAGTGTCATAGGCTTTCCATTTCCATATACCAGAAATGCCACCAGGAATTCTCCCCATACCCATAATGCATTCAGAACAGCTACAGTTGCAAGAATCGGACGCATTAAGGGTAATACGATCTTGTAAAGCATTTTTGTTCTGGAGCAGCCATCAATAATTGCGGATTCCTCCAGCTCTTTCGGCAGACCGATGCAATAGCTTCTACACAGAAAGATAGGTACCGGCATATCAAGAGCCAGATAAAGTAAATTTATATAATTTCCTTGCGGAATACCGCACTTTGTTACACCTTCAGCGAAAGCTTTGGCTTTTCAAAAATATTACTTAACACATGACAGCATGCCCCTAAGGGATACTCCTCCTGTTTTAATGAGCCAACCCGGATATCAATTTCATTTTCATACCCTCTCATCATATACTGCCTTGCTGTTTCTTTGATCTCTTTTATGAATTCACTGTCCTTAATCTGAGGATATCCACCAATGATCACTGTCGTAACCTCCAGGGTCTTGATCATATTTGCGACAGCAATTCCAATATAAAAAGCAGACTGCTTCAATATCTGGCAGCTGATTTCCTCTCCCTTTTCTGCCTTATCAATGAAATCCAGCACTGTCCGGTGCCTTTCTTCTTCCGCATTATAAGTTCCCGCCTTAATGCAACGCGCTTTATATTCTTTGTTCATTGCTATCTCACTTGCAAATGCATCCAGACATCCATATCTGCCGCAGGAGCACAGGGGTCCTTCCGGATTGACCGTCGTATGTCCGATAAAGCCTGCATTGCCCTGACGTCCGTCCAGTGCATGTCCGTGGTAAAAAATAGCACTTCCTATACCGGAGCGAAGTCCGATATAAAGAAAATCCTGTACATCAGATGACATATATTTTTCGCGTTCTGCCTCAGCCAGCAGATGGACATCATTTTTGATATATACGGGTACATGGAATTTCTCCTCTAACATATCCCTGACATGGATATCATCCCAGTTTCTGATACGTTCAATGTGAATAGAAATTCCGTTTGGTTCATCAACATTTCCAGGAAGTCCGAGTCCAATACCTGCCAGCTGATCCATACTGATACCGGTCTGCCTTACCATGCTGTCAATTTCATCTATAAGACTCTTCATGATCATTTCGGCATCTGCATCATCCTCAAAGTGGATTTCTTTCGAGCCGACAATTTCTCTGGCTGCATTTGTTACTGCAAGTCTGGTCGTATGGATAGGAAACTCCAGATCCACTCCTATTGCATAACAGGCTTCTGCATTGATCAGTATCAGATCCGCAGGTCTTCCACCTGTGCTCTTGACTTGTCCTTCCTTGATGATATAATTATTCTCCTGCAGCTCCTTGATCACCTCAAGAACAGTAGGCCGGCTGACCATCGTTCTGCGTACGATCTCTTCTATCGTTAGTGGCTGGTACTGAAGGATGGTCTGCATGATCAGATATTTATTCGCTTCTTTCAGAACCCGTGTTGTATTTTTCATTTACAATTCTCCCTTGTGTTTCTCATCATAACATCACCTTTTCATTTTTGTAAAGTATATTTACATAAATATTTTATAAAATATTTTTACAAAAATAGTTTAAATTATTTTTCCTTTATGTTATACTCGAGAGGCAAATAAATGTATAACCCAGACTACTGATTTTTTAGCAGAGAGCTCTGCTCTTCTATTAAACAACTATTTCAGAAGCTTTCTTCCTTTGTTGTCAGCACTACAAATGTATTTGGCTGTGTAAAACGTTTAAAAAATGACCAGGCATTCTGGGATGCCTATGAAAAAATTGAGATAGGAGAATAAACTTATGAAGTATGGTATTTATTTTGCTTACTGGGAAAAAGAATGGAATGCAGATCAGAAGCAGTATATTGCAAAGGTCAAAGAGTTAGGCTTTGATATCCTGGAGATTTCCTGTGCCATGCTGAAAAATATTTCCATGCAGGAGCTTGCTTCCCTGAAAAAGGAGGCAGAAGACCAGGGGATCATCCTGACTGCCGGTTATGGTCCAAATGCCCAGGAAAACCTTGGCAGTGATAACCCGGAAATTGTCAGAAACGCCATTTCCTTCTATACAGACATATTAAAGAAGCTGGAATTTCTGGGCATCCATACCTTAGGAGGCGGTATCTATTCCTATTGGCCTGTAGACTACAGCAAGCCGATCCACAAAGCAGAAGACTGGGAACGCAGTGTCGCAAATGTACGGACTGTTGGAAGGATCGCACAGGATTGCGGTGTTGATTATTGTCTGGAGGTTTTAAACCGTTTCGAGGGATATCTTATCAACACCTGTGCAGAATGCAAGGCCTTTGTTGAACAGGTGGATGTACCTTCTGTAAAAATCATGCTGGATACCTTCCATATGAATATCGAGGAAGATAACATGACAGAAGCCATTCTGTTAGCCGGCAGCCGGCTTGGTCATTTTCATGTAGGTGAAAATAACCGCCGTGTTCCCGGAAAGGGCGGTTTCCCATGGTACGAGATCGGCATGGCACTCCGTGCAATCGGTTATCAGGGAAATATCGTGATGGAACCCTTTGTCAGAAGTGGTGGAACAGTAGGAAGTGATATAAAAATCTGGAGAGATTTAAGCTGTGGCGCAGCCATGGAACAGCTCGACCAGGATGCACGGAATTCTGTTGCTTTTCTTCGCAACGTTTTCAGTGGTCCCAATTCAGACTATAACAGTGTTTTATTATAAAAAAATTATTCGGAGGTATCACACAAATAAAAAATCATCCCGTCATAGGCATTCGCCCTATCGTAGATTCGAGATAACCAGATGAAGTTTCTCTGCTTTTCCATCTACGGGCAGGATGTCCAGGACATGGAGGATGACAGTATCCCGGAGGATGTGCAGCGTAAGATCCTTTTGTTTGCGAAGGCTGCACTGGCTGTCGGCCAGCCGAAAAATAAATCCTATCTGAATATCGGTTCTGTTTCCATGGGAATCATGGGATCCTTTATGGATCCTTCCTTTTATATCCATTATCTTGGTGACCTTATGACCGGGAACCCAAAGCTTGCCGCTATCGGCTTCAAGGAAGAGTCACTGGGACGCAATGCACTGTTTGCAGGCTTCCAGGGGCAGAGCTGATCACCCTTGCTTCCATGCTGCGTATCCATGTTTCCATGCACAATGTGGACACGTCAGAAATCTTCCGTCCCCATGTATGGAGCTCCTTTGGCACAGCTGAGCTGGAATCGGCAGATTTGGCTGCCTGCCAGTACTATGGTTCTCTCTACTAAGCAATATCATTAAGGAAAGGTGCTTTATTATGATAACTATAAAAGATCATTATCCTGTCATTGACCAGACAATCCAGCAGGTAAAAGACCGGTTTGGTTCTGACAGCAAAATTGCTGTTATGTTTGAAAACTGTATTTCCAACACATTACAGACCACCATAAAAGTACTGGACGACGGTTCCATATTTGTTATTACCGGAGATATTCCAGCCATGTGGCTTCGTGATTCAGCCTGCCAGCTCCGTCCTTTTCTCTTTTTTGCCAAAGAGGATCCGGAGATTGCCGACATCATAAGCGGCCTGATCCAGAAGCAGATGCAGTGTATCCAGCTAGATCCTTATGCCAACGCTTTTAATGAGTGTGCAAATGGTAATTGCTGGGAGCATGACAAGACAGATATGAAGCCGGAATTATGGGAAAGAAAATTTGAAATTGATTCTCTTTGTTTTCCTGTCCAGCTCTCTTATCTCTTTTGGAAAAATACCGGTTATACAGCCCACTTTACCATGGACTGGTTAAAATCCGCAAAAACGATTATATCCGTATTCCGTACAGAACAGGATCACGAGCATAAATCTCCCTACACCTTTGAACGCATGAACTGCGTTCCCACTGACACATTATCCAGAAACGGAAAGGGCGCACTGGTAAAAAGCAATATTGGACTGATATGGTCCGGCTTCCGCCCAAGTGATGATTCCTGTACTTATGGATATTTAATTCCTTCCAACATGCTCGCCAGCGTTATTCTTGAGAATATTTCAGAAATAGCTGAGCAGATATATCATGACTCTGTGTTAGCAGCAGAGGCACACCAGTTTTCCTCAGATTTGCGGAAAGCAATAGAATCCCTTTCCATTGTTCCTGGTCAGAGCAAAGAATTTTATGCTTATGAAATAGACGGATTTGGCGAATATAACATCATGGATGACGCCAATCTTCCCAGCCTTCTGTCACTTCCCTATATCGGATACTGCGACAGGAAAGATGGGCGGTATCTGAACACAAGAGAAATCATCCTCAGTGACAGAAACCCTTATTATTATGCCGGACCCTGTGCAAAAGGCATTGGAAGCCCGCATACACCAGCCCGTTATATATGGCATATCGGACTCGCCATGCAGGCACTGACTACTGCATCCGCCAAAGAGCGTGAGCAGCTCCTTGACACGCTGACTCATACAGATGCAGGTACTGACCTCATGCATGAGGCTTTTCTGGTAGATGACCCCGCACAATATACCCGTCCATGGTTTTCATGGGCCAATTCTGTATTCTGTGAGCTGATCCTGGATTGCTGCGGTTACCACCTGGAAATGTAGCATCGGTTCACAGCAGCATATAAAGCTGCACGCCATACAGTGCCAGCACCCCGGGGATCCCAAGAAAACCTGCTATAGAAAATGTGATCAGATTATAGCCAACGTGGATCCCCTCCATGATGCTGCCAAGCACCTGATTCCCCAGATAAAAAAGCAGACAGCCTGCTATGCCCCGCAATATGAAATTCAAAATTTTTTCCATCAGTTTCATTATTTTTAAAGCTTTCTCCGTCCTCTCTCCTGTCCAGCTGTCTGTATGTCCAGGCCAGCCAGACATCTCCTGTAATTATATATGTTTCTTCACGTGATTTATGAATAAAAGCCAGAAACCCGGACTATACTTTTTTCAAAAGGAAATATCTGGGAGGCTGCACATGAAATCATATTTTGGATTTTCTTCCCATACCAACAGAACCCTTTCGGAGGAAGAACTGCAGAGAAATGCTCTTCTTTCTGATCTGGAGCAAACAAAAAAAGCCCTGGAGATCGCATATGCGGGCTTTGACAATGTCACAGAACCAGATCTCATCGACTGCTATATCTACGAGGTCAATTCTGTGCTGAAGCGCTATAAATTTTTAATGGAACAGGCAGCACACCTGTGTATGCTGCCTGAAGAAAAAACTACTGCTTCTGTTTTAAACGCGGAAGCCCCGGCTGCTACCCTGATCAGCTAAGCTCTCGTTAAGAGCCCCTCTTCCATAGGTAAGTCCTGCATAAACGGCCTGCGTATTTTCCATAACGGCACCGGAATCATCCTGCTCACTGATGGTCTCATAAGCATCCTTAAGTTTTCTGACCATATCCTCCGGCTCCTTTAGCAGTGCGGCATCCTTTCTGGCATCTGCCTGGATCAGCATCCTGTCCGCAAAGAGATAGAGCTGCAGCAGGTTTCCGGAAACAGGGTATTCATGGTTCAGGGAGTGGCTCAGTTCGTGGATACATGCCCTTGCCCGTTTGATACCGGTGTGAAAGGCCGCCTCATCCCTGCTGCCAGCCGCATCTTCTGCTTCCTTCAGATAATCCAGTGTCATTTCATATAAGATCACTACAAGCTGTGTCCGGCTTGCCTGAGATATTTTCAGCGTATACTGCTGTTTCTTTTCATCCGTCATTTCATTTCCCTCTATGTATCAGAAATCTGTACTTACTGCAGAAGCTGAAGTACCTGGGAAGGTCTTTCATTGGCCTGTGCCAGCATGGAAGTACTTGCCTGGGAAAGTACCTGAAGGGTTGTATATTCTGTCATTTCTTCTGCCATATCTGTATCCATGATCCTGGAATAAGCTGCCGTCATATTCTCTGAAGTAATATCCAGGCTGCTGACTGTGTGCTCCAGACGATTCTGGTAAGCACCGATCCGGCTTCTTGCCTCCGATACATATTTAATAGCTGCATCAACCTGATCGATCGCTTTTGTCGCACCCTCTGCGGTCGTCAGATCCAGGGATTCGATTCCCATATTAAGGCAGGAAATCCTGGGGATACGGATGCCAAGCTGCTGTCCCTCATTAGCACCGATCTGGGTGTCCATGGCGCCAAAGCCTGCAAGCTCCATCTTAAAATTTTTAACTGTAGTAACAGCATCCTTCTGAATGCCGCTCCGGATCTCCAGCTTCAGTTCAAATCCATTGTCTCCGGTGATCGTGGCGATATTACCGTCTACACCACTTACCTTTGCTCCGGCAACAGTCTGTCCGTCGGGTCCCGTAATTGTTACAGAGGACTTTGCCGAATCCAGTTCGCCATCCTTATCCGTACCGATCTTCAGGTCTGTCACCTGATATTGTCCAGCCTTGACCTCATCTCCATAATAAGCAACCTTCACATCAACGTTATTGGTATACCCTTTCAGGTCAAAGGATCCATCCAGGATCTTCTGCCCATTAAACTCAGCCTCTCCTGAGATTCTGTCAATTTCCTCTTTCAGCTGCTGGGCTTCATTATTGATGATCTCACGATCCTGTTCCGTCAGGGTTCCTGTACTTGCTTTTACAGAAAGCTCATTCAGACGCTGCAGCATATCATGGATCTCTGACATAGTTCCATCTGCGATCTCGATCACAGAAATACCATCACCTGCATTATCTGTTGCAACAGAAACACCCGCAATCTGTGCATTCATTCTCTTGGCCATGGCAAGTCCTGACGGATTGTCCTTGGCGTGTGTGATCTTATAGCCGGAGGAAAGCTTTCCCAGGGATGCCGCCAGCTTATTGTCATTTCTTGTCAGCGCATTATTGGCAATTGCTGCGGACGCATTAAAATTAATTTTCATCTTATTCTGATTCCTTTCTGCTTATCTGTCTGATAAAACTGATATATGTTCTGGCAACCCGGTACAGGGCTGCATCCGTCTGTCCTTTTTCCTTACCAGATCCGGCCTTTAACGCATAACCGGCAGGATCCAGGGTTTCTTCTGTAATAAAGTGAATGTCTCCTGTCTGGATCTCTTCCTCGGAGAGCATTTGCCGGAAAAGCTCAGCCTCTCCGGAAAGCTTCTCTGCAGCACGTCTTTCCTGACTGATGCTGCAGCCTGTAAGTCCCGTCTTTCCAAAGGAAAACTCCGCTGCATTCTTTCCAAGCGCTTCCGTTTCCAGAGAGATAGTAACCTTACTTTCTGCCCCCTCCTTATGGATCATAGTCAGATTTACCGCTGTCAGCTCTCCATTTATCTGAAGCGGCAGGGTATAATTTTCTTCTTTAGCCATAGATCTCAGAAAGCCTACCTGTCTGCAAAGACTGTGCAGATATCTTACGTCCAGGATATCTGTTGTGTTCTCAAAGGCCTGTCTTTCAATCTGCTCTGACAGAACATCTGCCAGGCGGTCATAAGCCGTATCTGCACTCTCCTGTGTCGTAAATCCGGATAATATCTCTTCTCCAAGGTCTTCTATACTGATCCTGTCTGCATGATCCTTCTTCGCTTTACCAGCTGTCTGAGCTCCTCTTTCAAAACCCCTGATACCCTTGAACAGTTCTGCAGGTGCCCGCAGCAATTCTCCTGCCGTCAGCAGATTATCTGCCGTGATAGGCTGTCCATTGTCTGAAAGATATCGGAAAAGCTCTTCTTCGCTGGCGGCCGCTGCACGGAAATTCTCTGCCCCTCCAGCCATTTCTCCTTCAACCGGTGTCCCTTCTGCCTGCTCATCTGCCGCCGGATCATCATTCTCTGCGAATGCCTGCTGCATTTCTTTTCTTGTATGGATAAAGCCCCGCTCAATCTGTGCAATGATGGAATCTGTAAAGCCACCTGCTGCGATAACCTCTTTCCCATCACCGATTTTATAATCCATATGCTTCTTCTTCGCCGTTCTCACAGCTGACAAAAGATTTTCAAGGGTTTCTGACCTGCCACTATCTGCCACAGCGCCCAGTGCTGCGTCATCCCCTTTTTCAATCTGACGGAAAAGTCTGTAAATACCGATATAAGCATCTCTCTCTTCCTGACTGATTTCCTTTTTCTGATCCAGGTGATAAAGAAATTCACTGTAGGAGGCAAGCTCCTCTTCAGGCATCTGCTCCTGCCCCGTCAGATAGGTATAAAGATCCTCCAGCGTCATGGTAAGAGGATTGATCCCCTTCCGGATCATGGAAAGAACCTCTCTAGGTCTTAGATTGTCTGTAATATTATGCAGCAGTTTTTCTGATGCCCGGATCTTTTCAAAGTTCTTTTCTGTCATATCCATGCTGTTATAGCCAAGGATCCTGATCGTTTTCCTGTTTTCTTCTGTCAGCTCCTTACCCATATCCGCCAGGATATCATCTACATTCTGGAATGCTTTTTTTATGGAATCTCCAAGATCCTGTCTTGGAGCTGTCATCAGCTCTTCGTACTTCTCACCGGCTTTTTCCATGGAGATACGGACAGCTCTGCTCTTCTGTGCAGCTCCTTCCAGCGTATCAGCTGACTCGATCTGCGCGGCCACTGCTGCCGGAGCTCTCCTCAGACTTTCTGCTGCCTGCAGGGAATCTCTGTACCAGCCTGCCTTTTCCTGTGCTCTTACCGGATCAGTTTCTCCTGTAAGCTCTCTATCCACCTGTATCCCTGCTTCTGACAGCCTGCGGATCAATTCTTCCATCGGGGCTGTCTCAATCTGGAAGCCGCTCCTTAAAAGCTTTAAATTGGCACTGACTGTCATGGAAAGCCGTACCTCTTCAAGATATCTTCTGGCCTGCAGCCTGTCTGCACTCATGCCTGCTTCCTGCAGAGGATCACTGCTGCTCTGATCTGCAGCCTCTTCCAAGCCTGTGCTCTCTGCATGGATTGCAAACAGATTCTTCAGCTGAAAAGGAAGCTCAGATATCAGAATCCTGTCTGCGTCCCGGTCTGTCAGTTCCTTTGTACCTTCCTCTATTCTTACTGCCTGCTGCAGAAGGCTCTCCTCAGCAGTCAGATCAGCATTGCGCACTGCCCTTCCATCGGAAATGGCGATTGCAGCCGCTTTCAGAAAATCCTCTTCAGAAACGGGAAACGTCATTTCCTCCAGCTCATGCAGCTTTGTCAGATTATCTGCGTTAAAGGGTATCCCCTTTTCTATCAGCCATTTGGCATCGGAAACAGATTTTTCATCAACAGAAAGCCCTGCTTCCTGTATCACATGTTCAATCTGAGGCATGAGATTTTCATACTCCACGGTTTCCGGTTTCTTTACATAATAGCCATTCATTTCACCGGCTCTGTAGTATCCCTGTCCGGTCCTGCCGCTTCCTGCTGCTCCTGCATGAATGGCAAAGTAAATGTTCTCCGGAGTAATGTCAAGCTGATTCTCCACCAGATACCGTGTGGTATCCTCACTCAGATCGGAAACGGAGGACAGCTGCTCATAGGTCGTTACAACCTCCTCTATATTTTCCTCTGTCAGAGGAATGTCCTGCTCTGCGAACTGCTTCTGCAGCTCTCTGGCAAAACTTTCACTTCCTGTGATTCTAGCAAGACTTTCACCGTCTATGGTATCAGTATAACCAACAACCTGTGTGCCTCCCTTTAACAGAGCTGCTTTTATCTTGTCAACAATGGTGACAACCGTATCGATCTCTGTACTGCCCGGATGAAAGCCTTCTTCCTGGAGTTTCGCAAAATCTTCGTCAGATACAGAATTAGACATCACTGCCATATAGTTCCTGCGGGCAGTAATATCCTCCATACCCGCTTTCTGCATAACCTCTTCTGCGGTCCTTCCGTGACCTGCGTAAGCGCTGTTATCCGTAACTGTGCCAGAAATGTCTAATGCAAACCCGGCCGAACATACCTCTCTGGTACTGTCAGCCTTCCGATATCCTGTTGTCTCCCTGTCTTTATTCAAATAGGCCTTGGGATCCTGTCCTGTCCCGTTAAAGATAATATTCATGCTTATTTCCTTCATCCTATCATTTGCAAAAAACAAGGGTGAATGACCATATCATTCACCCTTTATTTCGGTAATATATTCGGTTTTCTTAACCTCTAAAAAAGAAAGATTGCTGCTGTATACGGGGGCAGATCAAATGTAATACTGTACTCCTTGTTATTACACGGTTTTGCTTTTGCTGCAAGCTCCTTCGGGATCACATTTCCATCTCCCGCAAACCTTGTATCGTCACTGTTCAGAAGCAGCTTATATTTCTTTTTCTTCGGTACTCCAACCACATAATTCTCCCACTTCATGGGAGTCATATTCAGAATAAATAACAGTTCATTCTTTCCATTCTCTGATTTACGGAAGAAGCTGTATACACTCCTGTCCTTGTCATCACAGTTCAGCCACTCAAAGCCTGCCCAGCTGTTGTCGTTCTCATACAGGCAGGGATATTTGCGGTAGATCTGCAAAAGCTCCTTCACATAATCATGCATGCCCTTATTCAGGTCATTCTCCAGAAGGAACCAGTCAAGCTCCCTTGCTTCACTCCATTCTCTTTCCTGTCCAAATTCCTGTCCCATGAAAAGCAGCTTCTTGCCGGAATGTCCAAGCATATAAGTGTAGCCCAGTCTTAAATTGGCATATTTATCTACTTTGTAGCCTGGCATCTTTTCTACCATGGAGCATTTCAGATGGACTACCTCATCATGGGAAAGCGGCAGGATATAATGCTCACTCTCATTGTAGCTCATGGCAAAGGTCATTGCATAATGGTTATCCTTACGGAAATAAGGATCCAGCTTCATGTATTCACAGAAGTCATGCATCCAGCCCATATTCCATTTAAAGCTGAACCCGAGACCGTCCTCTTCAATAGAATGCGTAACACCAGGCCACGCGGTTGACTCTTCAGCAATCGTCATAAATCCGGGATATGTACCCCGCACTACTGAATTCAGATGCTTAAAGAATTCAATCGCCTCCAGGTTCTTATTCCCGCCATATTTATTCGGCACCCACTGACCATCCTTCTTTCCATAATCCAGATACAGCATGGATGCCACTGCATCCACACGGATACCATCAATATGGAATTCCTTGATCCAGAATAATGCATTGGCGATCAGGAAATTCTTAACTTCATTCTTTCCATAATTAAAGATCTTGGTACCCCAGTCTGGATGCTCGCCCTTCCTCGGATCCGGATCTTCAAAAATACACTGCCCGTCAAATCTGCCAAGTCCATGTGCATCTGTTGCAAAATGAGCCGGTACCCAGTCCAGGATCACACCGATCTTATTCCTGTGAAGCTTGTTTACCAGATACATGAAGTCTTGTGGATCTCCATATCTTGCTGTAGGTGCATAGTATCCAGTCACCTGATAACCCCAGGAGCCATCGAAGGGATACTCCGCAATACCCATCAGTTCCACATGGGTATATTTCATTTCCTTTAAATATTCTACGATTCTGTCTGCAAATTCACGGTAATTATAAAAGCCCTGCTCTTCCGGTCTTGGATGTCTCATCCAGGAACCGATGTGACATTCATAAATTGCCAGCGGCTCTTTATAATAATCCCTTTCCTCACGTTCCCTGAGCCACAGATCGTCTGTCCATTTATAGCCGGAAATATCAACCGTTTTTGATGCAGTCCCGGGGCGCATTTCTGCGCTGTTGGCAAAAGGGTCTGCCTTATATAGCTTCTCGCCGGAAGGTGCCGTAATAAGAAACTTATACAGCTCCCCTGTTCCTACACCCGGAAGGAAAACCGTCCAGATTCCACCCGCACCAAGCTTTGTCATAGGTGCTGCCTCTTCGTTCCAGCCGTTAAAGGTACCAATCACATGTACGCTGGCAGCATTCGGTGCCCATACACCAAAGAAAGTTCCCTTTCTGCCATTCTCCACTGAAGGATGCGCACCCAGCTTTTTATAGATATCATAGTGTGTACCCTGAGCAAATAAATACTGGTCTGCTTCTGAAATAAATACGGTTCCCTCGGTCTGTTTTTTCTTTTCCATGCAGAAAACCCCCCTTGATTTTTAGTAATGCATAAAGTCCTTTTCTCTTAAAACAACCATATCTTCATCATCATATCTCTTGCCAAACAGCACATCAAAGAAATGCTTCGGTGTCTTCTTATCTGCATAATAGATCGCTTCATCCACGATCTCTTCAATTTCTGAGAGTGTTACCTCATGGTCACTGGTCTGCATATCTGCAATTCTCGTATGCAGTGCCAGAACACCCAGCTCATCAATCGCATATTCCTGCTCCAGGGCATACTTTTTTGCGTATTTAACAAGTGTCTGATCATCCAGTGCTTCCACATCTACCCTGAGATTAAAGATTGTTGCCAGTGCCGGATATTTCGTCAGGAACTTTTCTATCGCTTCCTTTTTATCTTCAAGGATAATGATCAGTCCCTTTCCTTCCTGATTCAGCTCTCTGATCAGGGATTCCACTGTATTCTTCTTCATGGAAGCTGCACCCTCAATGATCAGCGCCCCTCCAAGGAGTCGGTCCAGGGTTGCTCCAACTTCCTTCTTGTTCATATTGCCCCCGGAAATTTTGGCCACCTTGCCTGAAAAATTATTATCAGAAAGCTGAACCTCCTTCACAAGAAGCTTGGCAAGTGCAGTGGTACCCGTGCCCTCTTCTCCTGTGATCACAACATTTCCTGTGTAAGATGCCAGACTGATATTATCAATTACCTCTACGATCTGCTTTCTTGTTTTCTTGTGATGGATGAACGGAGCGAACTGCTCTCTCTCACTCCTGCTCATTTCGCGTGCAGTATAGGAATTCCCTGCCTCTGCTGTTCCCTCTTCTTCCGTTTTTTCCTCTTCAGTTTTTTCCTCTGCTGCTTCTTCCTCAGCTATCTCTTTCTCCGGTGCTTCCTCAGCCGGGATTTCTTCGTCTAAAGGCGTATCCGCTTCCCCGGTCTCTTCCTCTATGATCCCGGCATCTTCTATAACTTCCAGCGGTTCTTCTGTCTGCTCTTCCGGCTGTTTTTCAGCCTTCGACTCTTCCTTTGCTGCAGGCTCAGCAGCCTCCTCTGCCTCCTTTACGCTGTTTACATCTTCTGTGGCAGTCTTCTCTTCATCCTTTGCATCAATATCAGAAACCTTTACTACCTTGGGGCGCTCTTCTTCTGCTCTTTTCTTACTTTCCCTCACAGCAGCATCCACCATGGCCTTTTCCAGCTCCTCAAGAAGTCCTGTCTTGGTCGCCTCATCAAAGTCTGAGAACAGGGAATCCGTCTGCTTGTGTACGCGCTCCTTGATCTCCTGCAGCATCTTCTGCTCATTGTCTTTCTTCATCTTTTCCCATTCAGCCATAACATCATCAATACTCAGCTGACCGGTGATCTGCTTCTCTATCTGCTCTTCCTCCGGAATAGCCAGACTGATCTGTCCGTCATATTCCTGGGAAAGGATATCATCAAAACCCGATGGCTTGTGAAATGTACGGATCACACCCGTATTACTGATCACCGGATTTGGTGATGCCTCCGGAAGTCTTTCTCTGTCCTTCTGCAGAGATTCTGCCCTGTCCGCCACTTTGGAAACAGACTCCTGCATGGCTGCAATATTCCGCGAGGTCTGTGCATCCTTCTCCACCAGCTCAGAGATCACATCTTCTACCTTAACTTCAGAGGTATTGCCAAAGAATACTTCCTCAGATACATGATCTGCTGCTTCTGAATCACTGTCAGTCAGCATATCCTCACTGATCAGCTGCATTTCATCGGTATCCTGCTTAACAGCAGCCGGTGCTTCCGGTCCGGAAGCTGCAGGAAGTTCCTCCGCAGGCATTTCTGATGCTGTTACCTCATGGATGTCTGCTGCTTTCGCAGCTTCTGCCTCTTCTTCCACATCCTGTGTTTCCTTCTGTACGGCATTCTCACGTTCCTCTGTATGAGATGATACCTCCAGAAATTCCTTCATGCTTTCCGCAAGCTCTTTCTGCAGATTGATGGTATTATACTGACTTACATCAACTGTCTTGACTTCTATATCGTCCAGTCCCTTGCCCGGCAGCTCCTGGGTAGGATCTGTAAGTACATTCTGCTCCCTGCTGAACTCATCATCCTCTTCCTCTTCTGCTGCCGCCTGTCCGGCTTCCTCCTGAATGGCTTTTCCTTCTGTCACAATATCAGCTTCAATAATGCCGCCGGTATGCTTCATCTGCTCATATTTCGCTTCCTGCTCCTCTGTCAGGGGCTGGTGCAGCTTTTTCAGCTCCAGCGCCTTCAGAACATATCTGCCATCAGAAAACCAAAGGAACATCTCATCACATTCCTCTACACATTTGGACTCAAGTCCTACCCTGTGATAAAGATATGCCAGTTCATAAGCCCACTTCTCGCGGTAATCCTTTTTCTTCAGTTCTTCCAGTACTGCAATTCTCTCTTCCAGGCTGACTTCCTGTGCCTCATAAAGCTTATACTGAAGAATGTATCTGCCAGAGTCCTTCGGCGCAAGCTGCACAAATTCCTTATAGTATTCGATTGCCTGCACATATTCTTCCAGCTTAATGGAAAGCTCACAAAGTGAATAAACAATAGGGCGCCTTCCGCCGCCCTTCTCATAGGCAAGCAGGAGAATATCCCTGCTGTCCTCGTATCTTCTGTTGATTTTATATAGATCGCTGATCGTACAGAGCATCATCACACTTCTGACCCTGCGCCAGTCAATGGTATCTGCAATCTTAGCAGCTTCCGCATATTCGCCGTCAGCGATCAGCGATTTAATCTCTTCTGCACGTACTTTATATTCATACTTATCCAAGGTACTCACCTCATGCTCTCAGATTTATGGACAAAATAACCCGATTTTCATTTTTTAAGTGTACCATAGCATGCCCTTTCTGTCAAAGGACACAAAAAAAAGCACCATCCCCAAGGCTCGTATGTCCTCAAAAACGGTACTTGTAAGTGCACCGCCAGGGGCTCGAACCCTGGACACCCTGATTAAGAGTCAGGTGCTCTACCAACTGAGCTAGCGGTGCGTTTCCCTTGCAAAATCTTGTGTATCATTTGCAACGCAAGTGTTATTATAGTATAATGCTTTTTGAATTGCAAGTATTTTTTCAAAAAATTTTAAAAAAATTGAAAATGGAGTTTTTCTTATGATTTTTGATACCCATGCACATTATGATGATGAGGCTTTTCAGGAGGACAGGGACAATCTTCTCATGAGCCTTAAGGACAATGACATCGGCGCTGTGATCAATGTTGCTGCCGATATGGAAAGCGTAGAGACTACCCTTGCCCTGTCACAGAAGTACTCTTTTGTCTATGCAGCCCTTGGCGTCCATCCTTCCGGCACTGCTGCCCTTACAGAAGATGACATGCAGCATATCCTGACTCTTGCCACCGAGCACTCCGTGAAAAGGGGTGGTAAAGTAGTGGCTATCGGTGAGATCGGTCTTGACTATTATTATGAAGGGAATGGGGATCCGGAACGTGCCATTCAAAAGAAATGGTTTGAGCGCCAGCTCTTTCTGGCAAAAGAAGCCGCCCTTCCTGTTATCATCCATTCCAGGGACGCTGCCAGAGATACTTATGATATCATGAAATCTGCTGATGCCGGAAATATTGGCGGTGTTGTCCACTGCTACTCCTATTCTCTGGAAATGGCAAAGGAATTCCTTTCCCTCGGTTTTTCTTTTGGGATCGGCGGCGTGCTTACCTTTAAAAATGCCAGAAAGCTCTTTGATGTGGTAGAATATCTTCCGATGGATAAAATCCTTCTGGAAACAGACTGTCCCTATCTTGCCCCTGTGCCAAACAGAGGAAAAAGGAACAGTTCCCTGAATCTTCCTTATGTGATAAAAGCAATCAGTGAGATCAAGAAACTTCCAGAAGAACAGATCACAGCAGCCACAGAGCAGAATGCCAAAAAGCTCTTTGGCATAAAAGAGTAAGGAGGATACCCATATGCCAACTCTCGGAAATCCGGCAGGAACGCTGGAAATACTGAAAAAATATAACTTTAACTTCCAGAAACGCTTCGGGCAGAATTTTCTGATCGATGGAAATATCCTGAATAAGATCATTTCCTCCGCAGGGATCACCAAGGATGATTTTGTACTTGAGATCGGTCCCGGCATCGGAACCATGACCCAGTATCTGGCTGAAAGTGCCAGGGAAGTGGTATCTGTAGAAATTGACAGGGCACTGATCCCCATTCTTGCAGACACCCTTTCTCCCTATAGTAATGTCACTATTATCAACGAGGATATCCTGAAGGTTGACATTGCCGCTCTTGCCAGAGAAAGAAACGACGGCAGGCCGATCAAGGTCGTTGCCAACCTTCCCTACTACATTACAACCCCTATCATTATGGGACTTTTTGAAAGCCATGTCCCTTTAAAAAGCATTACTATCATGGTACAGAAGGAAGTGGCACAGCGCATGCAGGTCGGTCCCGGCACGAAAGATTACGGTGCCCTGTCCCTGGCTGTCCAGTATTATGCAAAGCCTGAAATCGTAGCTACCGTTTCTCCGGAATGTTTTATCCCAAAGCCAAATGTCGGCAGTGCCGTGATCCGGCTCACCTGCCATGATAAGCCTCCCGTGACCGTTCCTGATGAGAGATTTCTATTTGATGTGATCCGTGCCTCCTTCCAGCAGCGCAGGAAAACACTGACTAACAGCCTTTCCCATGCAGGTCTTCCAGGTATTACCAGGGAGGCTGTAGAGCAGGCTCTCCTTGTAATGGAGCTTTCTCCCTCCATCCGGGGAGAAGCCCTTTCACTGGAGGAATTTGCCGCCCTCAGCAGTATTCTTTATACAAACAGGAAATAAATAAAGATGTCATTGATCGAAGAAATCAGAACCAGACAAAATATTACAAAGGATCAGCTTGTCCACCTTCTTACTACAGAAGATGAAGCACTTCTGACCCGTTTAAAAATAACCGCCAGGGCAGTCACAGACTCTGTTTACGGGAACCAGATCTTTATCCGCGGGCTGATCGAATTTACCAATTATTGCAAAAATGACTGCTATTACTGCGGCATCCGGAGAAGCAACACGCGCTCTGAGCGCTACCGTCTCACAGAGGATCAGATCCTCTCCTGCTGCCAGAATGGCTACGAGCTTGGCTTCCGTACCTTTGTCCTGCAGGGCGGAGAAGATCCATGGTATACCGATGATAAGATCTGTGCGGTCGTATCCCGGATCCGTTCCTCCTACCCGGACTGTGCGGTCACGCTTTCTATTGGTGAAAAGTCAGAGGAAAGCTACCAGCGCTTCTTTGACGCCGGCGCTGACCGGTATCTGCTCCGGCATGAAACTGCTGATGAAACACATTACAGAAAGCTCCATCCTGAGGAAATGTCTCTTTCCCACAGAAAAAACTGTCTCAGGACACTGAAAAGAATCGGCTACCAGACCGGATGCGGCTTTATGGTAGGATCTCCTTTCCAGACCATGGACAGTCTTTATGAGGATCTTATGTTTATTCTGGAATTACAGCCGGAAATGACAGGCATCGGTCCCTTCATTCCCCATAAGGATACCCCATTTGCAGACCGCCCCGCCGGCACACTCGACAGAACGCTGCGGCTTCTGTCCATTATACGGCTCCTGCACCCCCATGTGCTGCTGCCTGCCACCACTGCCCTTGGCACCATTCATCCGCTTGGAAGGGAAATGGGCATACAGGCCGGTGCCAATGTGGTCATGCCAAACCTTTCCCCAACAGATGTACGGAGCAAATATCTTCTCTATGACAACAAGATCTGCACAGGTGATGAAGCTGCTGAATGCCGCTGCTGTATGCAGCGGCGCATGGAAGGCATTGGCTATGAAGTCGTCACAGACAGAGGAGATTTCCGCTGATATCCCTTTTCGTGCTGCTGCTTGTACTGCTTCGGCGTCATCCCCTTCCACTTCCGAAAGGTCTTGATCAGGTGGCTGCTGTCTGAAAAACCGGTCTCCTGGCTGATATAGCTTAAGTCAAAATCTGTGAACAGCAGCATATCTGCTGCCTTACTGATCCGGATCAGCTCAATATACTCCTTGCAGGAACGTCCATAATACTGCTTGAAATTTTTAGCAAAATAGGAATAGCTCATATTGCACCGGTCTGCCAGTTCTTCCACCCGGATAGGCTCACCGGCATGTGCATCTATGTAAGTCGTGATATCCCGGAAGGAATTGATCTCCCTTGTCTGTCCGGCCAGTTTATCCGTATCAAAACCATTTTCCCTCCAGATACGGATCAGTCCTACCATCAGATCACAGATCCTGTCATGGACAATGATCCCATAACCATAATCTCTTTTCTCAAGCTCTTCCCTGCATCGTTCAAAAACAGAGGCCACTGGCAGATGCCGGAGCTGACTTTCCTGAAAAAAAACATTTGCATGCTCATCCTTGCTCGCACTGCGCAGGATCATGGGAAGACTCGGCGCATAGCTTTTCTCTGTATACAGCCTGTTGGTATCAAATTTCAGCACCTCATATTTCAGTGGTCCATTGGTAACTGCATAGATCCCATGCACCGCCTCCGGATGAAAAATGATCAGATCCCCCGGCTCCAGAATATAATTGCAGCCATCGCACTCTATCAGCGCCGTTCCCTCTCTCATATAGATCAGCTCCATAAAATAGTGCCAGTGGGAGCGTATGGGAAATGCCATTTGTGAGGTATCATATAAAAATGCCTCATAAGGTGAATCCAGTGTATCATGATATTCAAATAAATACTGCATTTCTTTTCTCTTTTCCAAAATAGATTTATACAATTTTCACATGACTATATTATACCGGACAGACAAGGAAAGTGCTATATTTTTTATTGTTTCAGAAAGTATAATTTCGTAAAAAGGAGTCCAATATGGAACTGATGCAGATGATCAAGGGCATTACCTTTGCCCCCTTTTCCCGCAGAGGAAAGCTGGATACCAAAGCCGCAAGAGCAAGTCTTCGCAATCTGAAAAAGCTGACAGGTGCCAACCTGATCATTCTTGTTCCAAACGGACTTCAGGAAACCCCTCAGTCAGAAACCATTGCTCGTGAAACGCAGGCCAATGCCACTGATGAAGAGTTTCTTTCTATCATTGAATATGCTCACAGCCTCGGTCTTTCAGTAGCCTTAAAGCCTACTGTCAACTGCATGAACGGAACCTGGCGGGCCCACATCAGCTTTTTCGACAAGGATGTTCCCTGTGAACCTAAGTGGAGTAACTGGTTTGCCTCCTACACCGCATTTCAGCTTCATTATGCAGCCCTTGCTGAAAAAAGTGGCTGCGAAATGTTTATTGCAGGCTGCGAGATGGTCATGAGTGAGCACCGGGATGCTGAATGGCGAAAGCTGATATCCGATATCAAAGAGGTCTATCACGGACCAGTTTCATATAATACAGACAAATATCAGGAAGATAATGTTACCTGGTGGGACTGCGTGGATGTGATCTCTTCAAGCGGCTATTACCCTGTAAATGACTGGGAAAATCAGCTTGACCGGATTGAAAGGGTCGTAAAAAAATTTAACAAGCCCTTTTTCTTCGCAGAGTGCGGCTGCATGTCTACCAAAGGCTCCTTTCTCGTTCCAAACGACTGGTGCATCCGTGGGGAGGCTGCCCCTGACGAACAGGCTTCGTGGTACAAGGCCATGTTTGAGGCCTGCAAAAAGCGCCCCTTTGTCAGAGGCTTCTGTATATGGGACTGGGCTGCAAAGCAATACCCGCTATCAGGAGCTGCATCCAATACCGGCTATGAAATTTACGGAAAGCCTGCTTTGGAAGTCGTACATCACTATTATAAGGAAATGAACTGACATGATTGACTTTACAAGACCTGAGGACATCGACCTGGATGCTTCTGAAAAAGCACTTTTGGAGACCTTTAAAAGAAACGAAGGCAACAGCCTGAAAATACTTCTCAGCATTTATAAGGGATATTACGGAAAGCTGTTTCTTTCCATTGTATTTTTTGCCATCAAACATTCGCCTGTCTGGGTTCTTCCCATTGTAACGGCAAATATCATCAATATAGCAACAGAGAGACCTGACAACGCAGGTATGAAAATCCTGGTTAATGCGCTGTTCATGTCCTTCTTTATGATACAGAACATTTTTACTAATTATCTGCATACCTGGCTGTATGCCAAAACTGTCAGGAGCGTTGAGCAGGAGCTGAGAAGCTCTCTGGTCAGGAAGCTGCAGCAGCTTTCCATTTCCTACCATAATGAAATGCAGTCCGGCCGTCTTCAGTCCAAGATCATGCGTGACGTGGAGCAGATTGAAACCCTGTCCTCGCAGATTTTTATCAGTGTACTCAGTATTCTGCTTAATATTATTGTGGCCTTTGGCGTTGTCATCTTTAAGAGCCTGACGGTCTTCCTGTTCTTCCTGGCTACGATTCCGGTTGCTGTCCTTCTGATGGTTTCCTTCAAAAGCAGGATCAAACAGTACAACTCCGATTTCCGTAAGGAAATGGAGGAAACCTCTGTCAGAGTGATGGAAATGGTGGAGCTGATCCCGGTTACCAGAGCCCACGCCCTGGAAAAGCAGGAAACCTCCAAGATTGACCATCAGCTCAGCAATGTAGCGCAGAAAGGGCTGAAGCTGGACATGATCCAGACCTACTTTTCTTCTATAAGCTGGGTTGCATTCCAGCTGTTCCAGGTACTGTGCCTTGCGTTTACCGGTTATCTTGCTTCCAGGGGAAGTATTTCCGTCGGTGAAGTAGTTATGTACCAGACCTACTTTTCCTCTATTGTCAATCAGGTATCCGGTATCATTACACTGCTTCCCATTATTTCCAAGGGACTCGAGTCCGTCAATTCTGTCGGTGATATCCTGCTCTGTCATGACGTGGAGGATAACCGGAATAAACAGAAGATCCAGGAGCTTACCGGTGACATCACCTTTGACCATGTAGCCTTCCAGTATCACGACGCCGAATCACCTGTCCTTAAGGATGTCAGCTTCCATATCAGACCCGGTGAGACAGTTGCCTTCGTAGGTGGCTCCGGTGCCGGAAAGACCACGATCCTGAATCTTGTTATCGGCTTTATCAAGACTACAGAAGGCCGGATCCTGATTGACGGTCTGGATCTGAATACCTTAAACCTTCAAAGCTACCGTTCTCATATTGCTGTCGTACCCCAGCAGTCGATCCTGTTTTCCGGGACGATCCGGGATAACATCACCTATGGTATGAACCATATTTCTGATGAGCTGATGAATCAGGTGATCAAGGCTGCTAACCTGGAGGAGCTGATCGCTTCTCTTCCAGAAGGACTGGATACCCAGATCACAGAGCATGGCAACAGCCTTTCAGGCGGCCAAAGACAGCGGATCTCCATCGCCAGAGCCTTTGTACGGAATCCCAGGATCCTGATCCTGGACGAAGCCACCTCTGCACTTGATACGATCTCTGAAAAAAAGATCCAGGAGGCGATCCACAATCTAGTACAGAACCGCACGACCCTGATCGTGGCACACAGACTGTCGACAATCCGTGATGCTGACCGGATTGCTGTTGTAGGAAACGGTGGTATTAAAGAATTTGGAACCTATGAAGAATTAATGGAGCTGAAGGGCGAATTTTACCGCCTGAAGAACTTACAGATATAATGTTGTTTACTTCGAAAATCTGCAGTCATCCCCCTGACTGCAGTATGATATCCCCCTTATATCCAGAAACAGCCGGTCTTAAAAGATAAGACCGGCTGTTTCTATCAGAATTCCTGATACTACTCCAATGATATAGAGCAGCAACGCAATTCTCAGATTCTCTTTAACATTTTCATTAACACGGAACAACACGAGAAGCCCTACCCCGGCTCCTGCCAGCAGTCCTGCCATCATGGCACCGCCATTTATCATTCCTTCCAGATACAACTGTGTCAGTACCACCGATGCCGCACAGTTTGGGATCAGTCCCACAAGACCTGCGATCACAGGACCAAGCACCGGTCTGCTGCTGAGCAGTGCTGAAAGACTGTCCTCCCCGATATAACTGATCAGCAGATTCAGAATAAAAGAAACAACCACGATGAAAAACAGGATCTGCAGCGTATGGGAAATGGCTGCCTTCCAGATATTTCCCTGCCCGCAATGACAGTGCTGGTGATCGCACATCTCATCAATCTTCAGGTGCTCCGCTTCTCCCGTTTCCTTATGCTTCTTCTGTAATACAAGATCGATCACAAAGCCAGCTGCCATACCGATCAGAACCTTGATCGACAGGATCTTCAATATCGTTCCGATAGCTACCTGATTGGAAATAAATACCGGCAGCATTTCATCTGATGTGGAAAGGAAAATAGATATAAGGGTACCCAGTGTAATGATCCTTCCTGCATACAGATTAGACGCTGCAGTGGAAAATCCGCATTGCGGTACCATACCAAGAACGCTTCCGATCAGTGGTCCAAAGCCGCCTGCCTTTTCGACCAGCTCCTCCGCCTTATCTCCTGCCTTGTGTTCAATATATTCCATAGCCAGATAGGTCAGGAACAGAAAGGGCAGGAGCTTTAACGCATCTACAAGTGTATCTGCAATAACATCTAATAACATAAAAACTCCTTACAACAAAACTTCTATTTCAGCAGCCTGTATTTACCAATAACCGGCAGCTCCTTGGCCCGGCCATTTGCTGCATTTACAATACCAATGATCATCAGTACAAAGAGAGCGATGCTGACTACGCTGAGAATCGTTCCGATAAACGCAAGTCTCCAGCTGATCGCATACAGGATCGCATTCACGATACGGAGCGCAATGTTGTATGCTGCAGAAGCGATCAGAAGCAGCAGTCCCTGATTTGCATGATATCTGGCAAACTTGGAATCCTTGGCTCCAAGGATCGGTACAAGTACCAGAATCCCGATATAGGAAAGCACTGCCATAACCTTGTTCTGTTGTATATCTGCCGGGTCAAACTGATCCGTGGTATCCTCGGTATCATTCAGATCCTGGATCGTTTCCTCAAAATTTTTCTTTTCGTTTGTGGATCCACTGGTCTGTGTACCTGATGTACGTGTACTGTCTGCTCCGGCTGTACCATTTTTTCCTGCTGTATTTCCTTCTACTGCAGATCCACAGTCAGGACAGAACTTCACTCCTTCTTCCAGTTTTGCTCCGCAATTCTGACAAAAAGCCATACCTGCTTCCTCCTTTTTACACCTGTCTGTTTCCCAAAAACAGGTTCGCTCCCAAGTATATCACAGATACACCTGAGAGCGCAAATTTTTACTATTAAAACCTCTATGCCCGAAGACGGTCAAATATCATTACCAGCAGATAGGAAAGTCCATAACGCAGCCCTTCCTCGTCCATCCGGTAGTTAGGATTGTGGTGCGGGAATGTGGTGTGCTTCTCTTCATCCGCTGTTCCGATCTCTACAAAGCAGGCAGGACAGTTCTTCTGCAGGGCAGAGAAGTCCTCACCCGGCATAATGGGATTGATGTGCAGAATCGATTCTTCACCCCACAGCTTCTTCAGCTGCTGCTCAACATTTTCGGTCAGTTCCTTATCATTGATCACGCTGGAATAGCCTCTTTCAAACTTAAACTCATAAGAAGCTCCCGCTGATTTCGTGATGCCACTGACGATCTCTTCGATCATGACTTCCATTTTCCCACGCATCTCTTCGGAAAAGGTTCTGGTAGAACCGGTCAGTGTCATTTCACCGGGTATGATATTGTAAGCATCTCCGGCATTTACCTGGCATACTGACAGCACTGCCGGCTCGAAAGCTGCCACCCTGCGGGAAAGAATGGACTGCAGTGCCACAATGATCTCCGCTCCTGTCACGATCGGATCAATGCTCTGCTCCGGCATGGAGGAATGACCCCCCTTACCAATCACACGGATATCAAAACGGTCTGTCGCTGAGGTCAGAGCCCCTGCCCGGACGCCATAAGTCCCTGTCGGGAAATTGGAAGACAGATGCAGTCCATACAGCTCGTCTACACCCTCCATAACGCCTGCCTCATACAGCTCCTGTGCGCCTCCCGGCGGCACTTCCTCTGCATGCTGGAAGATACATACGATACTGCCATGCAACTCGTCCTTATGCTGTTCAAAAATCCTGGCTGCCGCAAGCAGCATAGCCGCATGACCATCATGTCCGCAGGCATGCATGACACCATCATTGACAGAGCAGAATTCCAGCTCATTTTTTTCCTGGATCGGAAGGGCATCAATATCAGCACGGATAGCAACCGTCTTTCCCGGATATACTCCGTGGATAACAGCCACAACACCAGTTTTCACAGGTCTTCTGATGTCCTCTATCCCTGCCGCTTCCAGTTCCCTGCAGAGAAATTCTGTCGTCTGATATTCCTCAAATGACAGTTCGGGATGTTTATGAAGATGACGCCTGTCAGAGATCATCTGCGGCATGACATCATCTACGATCTTTTTTATCATGGACACTTCCATTTTCTGTTTCTGTCCTTTTCCTAGAAAATATAATACAGGCTCATCAATGCTGTCATGACCCATACAGGAAGTGACGGAATGTACTTCTTGTCACGCTCAAACAGGGCACGGAAAATATTGATAAACATATATACGAACATACCAATCACAATACCGCCTACATAATCTGACATATATACGGTGGTCAGCCACATAGCTGCAACTGGCAGGAACTCAATCGGCTCGAAGTCCAGATCCTTTACAGTCTCCAACATGGAAATACCAACGACTACCAGTGCTGCACCGGTTGCTGCGCCGGGGATCATCAGGAACAGAGGGCTTACGAAACAGCAAAGCAGGAACAGGAAAGAGGTTGCTACATTGCTCAGACCTGTACGGCTTCCTGATTCAATACCAGATGCTGACTCTGCAAAACAGCTTACCGTGGAAATACCGAAAATAGAACCAACCAGTGTAGAACAGGAGTCTACCAGGAATACACGGCCAAATGCAGGGAAGTTTCCATCCTCATCCAGCAGGTTTGCCTTACCGGCAAGTGCAAATCCGGAACCCATGGTTCCAAAGAAGTCGTTGATCAGAAGCATCATGATCAACGGTACGAAGCTCAGCTTCAGTGCACCAAAAATATCTACCTGGAATGCTACATCTTTAATAGCACTGAATCCACCAATAGTGAAAATAGATTCCGGAAGAACAGTAACACCCATGGGGATTCCGATAATAGTGGTCAGGATGATACCGATCAGAAGTGCACCACGGATCTTGTACTCACGTCCGTTGATATTGAACTTTACATAAGTAAGTACAAAGCAGATTGCGATACCGATTACACCAAGGATCGTGCTCTTTGCATGATAATCGCCATAAGTAAGTCCTGATTCTGTTGCTGCATAAAGACCGCAGGAATTCATACCTACACGGGCGATCAGGAAACCTACAGAAGCTGCCAGACCGATCTTGAGGTTCTTTGGCAGACATCTTGCGAAAAGCTCTCTTAAGTTAAATAAGGAAACCAGAATAAATACAATACCTGAAATAGCTACAATACCAAATGCCTGTGAATAGGTAGCAGTACCATCTGCAACCCATCCTGCGATCAGTCCGGGAATGACAAGTACCGGTGCAAGGCAGATCGGGGTATTGGAATATAATCCCATAGCCAGACAGGCTGCGGCTGTTACAAGTGCGGTACAGATCAGTACACCCGTCAGATTGATTCCGGGAATTGCTGACATTGACCAGGTCATATATGCGAGGATATATGCCATTGTTGCAAAGGTTGTTGCGCCACCGATCAGCTCAGTACTGATAGATGAACCACGCTCTGTGATTTTGAAAAAATCATCCAGTTTTTTCTTCATGTTTTTGTCCTCTCTCATTTTGTCTATCTCACAAATCTCCTTGTTTTATCCCGAGATCAGCAAGCAATGTGATAAAGTCTGGCTGCATTTTCCCTTGCGGTATCCACAACCTCCTGAGGAGTCATATCTCCTCTGATCTCTGAAATGGTTTCTGCCACTTTGGCGATCATATCCGGTGTCGCCGGCATCTCCATTCCATAGTTTGGTAAAAATGGTGCATCCGTTTCCAGGAGGATCAGTTCCTTCGGGCACTCTCTGGCAAGCTGCACAAGACAGTCACTTCCAGGGTAAGTGATCTGGGGGCCAAATCCCATATAGATTCCCATTTTGATAAATTCTCTTGCATATTCAATCGGTGAAAAGATACGATGGATTGCTCCTCTGATATGATAATCCTTCAGAATACGCAGTGTGTCTTCATCTGCCTCACGGTTGTGGATCACAACCGGCAGATCCAGCTCTTCTGCCAGAACAAGCTGTTCTCTGAAACATTTCTCCTGAATGGCCGGATCCGGATGCTCTTCATATCCGTAGTCCATTCCGATCTCGCCAATGGCTACTACCTTCTTACGCTTCGCATACCTCCGCAGTGTCTCAATATAATCTTCAGAAAGATTCGCTGTCTCATTAGGATAAATACCAACAGATGCATATACCATGTCATATTTCTCTGCCATCTCGCAGGAACGGAGACTTGAAGGAAGCTCTGAGCCTGAGTTCATGATCACCACAACACCTGCTGCCTGCTGCTCTTCCAGCACCTGATCCAGTCTGTCTGCAAAGCAGGGATCGTCCATATGACAGTGAGTATCAATGATTCCTTTTAACATAATTTCCTCCATAATCGGATAATCATTCTCTAATTCCTTATTTATCATAGCAAAATTGTAGGTACTTTCAACACTTATTTAATTATGGTAATATAATAGAAAATACATTGTCCAAAATCAGAATAGAACATAAAGAATCAGATGGGAGACTTCAAATATGAAACTGGCTGTTTACTTCCCCGGCGTCGGCTACCACTGCGATAAACCTCTTCTCTATTATGCCAGAAAAGTTGCTGCTGCCTGCGGCTTTGATCAGCATATTACCTTATCATATACAACACAGATCAGGGATCTCCTCGGAAATCCTGTCAATATGAAAGCTGCTTTTCTGGAGCTGTATGAGCAGGCGGAGAGTGCACTTGACAAGACAGCGGCTTTCTCACAGCAGTCAGACGGGGATTCCTGCTGTGACGAAATCCTCTTTGTCTCAAAGAGTGTTGGTACTGCCATCGCTGCCCGTTATACCAGCGAACATAACATCCCCTGCCGGCATATCCTGTATACGCCGCTTGCAGAAACCTTTGCTTTTCATCCCCGGAATGGAATCGCCTTTACAGGAACTGCCGATCCCTGGGTTACCACTTCAGTGATCCGGCAGCAATGCCAGGAACATCAGATACCGTTTTTTCTCTATGAAAATGCAAACCACTCACTGGAAACTGGTGATGTGTTCCGGAATCTGGACATCATGAAAGAAGTTATGCAGAAAACAGAAAAATTTATTAGAAAAGGAATTGGAAATCACTTATGACAAACCAGGATGAACGTTTAAAAGGAAATGAAAAAATAGAAACTGCTATTGCTGCTCTTCAGCAGGAGCCCAATGATGAGCTGCTGGCACACACGCTGACTGTCATCAGACGGCGAATGAAGGAACAGGGGCAGTTTATCCTGGCAGTTGAACCTGCCGCTGCCGGAACCCAGATCAATGTACAGGCTGTAAAAGCTCCGGACGGCACCACCTGGTGGGCCGCCTTCACCAGCTTTGACGAGGAATTAAAAGGAAGTGGAAGTGTCATGTCCACCTTTCTCACAGATATCCAACCGTTGTTTGAAACAGCCCTGAAAACAGAAGAAATCAAAGGAGTTATCCTGAATCCCTGGAACCGCACCCTGATGCTGGATAAGGGCCTGATTAGGGTTATTTGGGGGTGAGGGCAGATCAATATGCTCTGAGTCCTTCCGTGATCTGCTTAAAAAATTCTGCGCTCCAGACATTCAAAACAGAGGTATCATGAATAAATGGTTCTACATCCTGTTTTGCCTGGACAAAATCAATAGAGTCAAATCTGTCATAAAGCATTTGCTTAAGCTCTGGCAAGGTACATTCTTCATCTGATGTAATGAATCCAGACTGAAGCAATCGTTCCCGAAGATGCTTCTGGTTAACTGCAGTCCCTCTGGAAAGATAAAAAACATAGTCATAAAGATCCCTGCCTTTAATTCGACTTTGCCATGCTCTGCAAAGTACAGCATGAATTTTCCCGGCAAATAAAGAAGGCATATCATACATATTTACTTCATAAGGAGACGGCAGCAACCGGTACTTGTGTTCAAAGGTCGCATATGCAGGTGGATTTACATCAACTTCAAACTTAATTTTAACCGCTTCGCTTCTGGCCACACTGCCTGCTGCCTGTTCGTCCGCATAAAACAACAAAAGATGCTCCTTTGTATTCCCTTTCAAAAACGCAGATCGGATATTACTTTCTATCGTCTTCTCCTTTTCCGTAATAGTAACGTTCAGCCCAAAGGCTTTTACTTCCTTTTCGAGCACAGGGAAATAAGATGTAAGGTCAAAAGAAGGATCCGCTGTTTCCAGAGAAAAATCCAGATCCTCCGAAAAACGATCAAGTCCATAAAATATCCTCAGTGCCGTGCCACCATAAAAAGCTGCCTTTTGGAAGAAACCCGCCCTTGACAGACCACACAGAACGATTTCCTGCATAATCTCTTTCATCGCATTTTTCTGATCATAGATAT
>ERZ1026772.70-NODE-70-length-73742-cov-16.470178_pt1 | contig 73742 bp, 88 predicted proteins | sample MGYA00380124_ERZ1026772 | MGnify/ENA primary metagenome ERZ1026772 (study PRJEB33269, sample SAMEA4719760) | human gut metagenome | biome: human-associated habitat; feature: organic feature; material: feces | place: Cameroon | collected 2013-10 ...
GTGAAGGGGTGTGGGGAGATAAGGGGGCAGCGCCCCCACGGGGCTGCGCCCCTCCCCATGCCGTGTGGGGCTAGCGCCACAAATCTTGCAACCACTTGCCGAAGTGGTACACCGAATGCAGGTAGCACACCACGATAATCAGTTGCAGGAACCATTCTGCATACTTCACGGATGCGGTCTTAGGCTCCTCCACTTTCCCGAATACGTAAAAGAGATAGACGATGCCGAGGAATGAGACCGCACCGAATACGAGCCACATGATAAGTTCTATCATCTTGCTATCGTTTTAATCTCCTCTACCTGCTTCAAGAACTCTTCAAGTGAATCAGCAGTATAATGGATGCCACGGAATAGTATAAAGGACGTGAAGTCTTCTTTAGGCTTCTTCACTTCGTCTTCAAAGAACTCGCCCACGTTAGCACCTATCACGTCAGCCACTTGTCGCATAGTCTTATACGTTGGGTTATTGTTAATCATGTTCGACAACGACACACGATTAATACCCATTATTTCAGCAACCTTAGATACGCTGAATCCCTTATCTTTAATAGTTTTTGTTATATCCATACATGTTATATTATATTATTACGCTGCAAAGATACAAAGAAAATCCGTAATATCCAAATATTGAGGAGGATTTAATATTATACCCTTACAAACTGGAAATTGTGTAATATTCTGTTAATTCTAGCCCTATTTTACTAAACAAAGGTTAAAATACTACACTTTTCTTGCAAAATATTTGGCTATGTAAGGTTTTAGTATTACATTTGCACTCGAAATCAAGTTAGTTTGGTTTCAAAAGCGGAGCGATGGCACATTAGTGAATTGATGAGAAACAACCGCTATATAAATAGTGTTAGTCAGCAATACGGAGAGGTAGAACTCTGTAACACACCGAGGACATCGTACACCGAGTTAGTGACACTCTCAAAGCACAGGTCACGGCACAGACTAGCAAACCCCACACGATAGTGGTTAAAACGACTCGGGTGTTACCGAGTGACTAAATAAGGAAACACGTTAACCCACAAACGTTAAACGAAGGGGGCTAGGCTGCATGAGGCTTGCAGACGTTGGGCGCAAACGTACACCTGCACTTTAACAAGATGTTTAATTTTTAATCAGCAGCAATTATGGAAAAGGGAACACCAATGATTTTGTTGGAACTCACAAAGGCAGAAGCCATCGTGGTTGCCAACATGCTTCGAAGAACCGCTAACGAGAATCCATTTCATTGGAAGGGCGATAGCGTGGAGAAGACTAGAGAGTTATACGACAAGGTTCTAGAACAGACATACGACTATAACATATGGCAACAATAAAGAGACTAGATTTGACGGCTAACCAGTTGTGGGTGCTTAAGTATATCCTGCATGAGGTTGCAAGCAGTGAGGAAGGTGCTAACGGCATCTACCTCACTCCAAAGGAAAGAGTTTCACTCAGACAGATAAGAAGTAAATTATAAAGGTATGTTGAACCATTTAAAATTTTAGAGTATGAATGTATTTCTTTTTTATCGTACAGATAATTGGAACTCCCATGATAGCAAGGATTTGGTATACGTCGGGACAAACAAAGAGGCTAGTATCAAAAAACTAATGAAGTTGGAGAGCGAGCCTATCACTGAGGAACAGGCTGAGGACATCCGAAGAATGAACCAAAGCCAATGCAATAACGTGGGATATGAATGGGTAGTTGAGGTTTGGACTCCTAACCATTTGAGTGAGTAACTTTAATTTTTAGCAGATAGGATATTGATACTTATGGCAAAGGAAGTACATGTTATATTGAAGGGTGATTGCTATTCAATGAATACATATTGCAGCACCCTCAAAGAGTTTTTGGAAATGAGACACCTCAAGAGATGTGACGTTTCCGATTGGTGGAAGGAGTAATGATATGATTACAATAATAGAAGAACAGATTTGCGGAGGGTGTGGACATCACGTTTACCACTTCTCCACAATATCACAAGATTACGATTACTATACTTGCAGACTTCGTAAAAGCCCAAGCAAGTGTAATCAAGGTATTAACAATTAAATACAAGAGATTATGGCAGCAGAGAACATTATTGAGTCTTTTAAGATACTAAAATGTTCCGACAGAGTTTTAGCGTTTCCAATACAAGCGGCTCGTGTTGATGATGAGGTCGCAAAGCGCATCAAGAAGAACATGAAGGACGTTGGCTACAAGTATGTAAGACGTGGAAAGGACATGTACGATAACACATACACTATATACGAGAAGCGTAAGGAGTCTTCAAGTAAGGAGTGCGAAGTTATCTACAGAATTAAGATAACAAGATTAGTATAACGATTAAACAGAAGAGATATGGCAGTTAAAAGAGACCACAAGGAGGTATGCAACGCATTTGACAACTTGCGTCAAGAGTTAGGCGATAGCGCAATGTTAGATAGCCTATACCAGTTTATCGGCACAAACGAGTTAGCCGATTACATTGAACTCATCGCAAAGGACGAGGATATTTATATAAGCTATGATGGCGAGGTAGATACTTCACGACCTTATGACGATGAGGACGAGGAAGAAGAGGAGGAGGAAGAAGAGTAACTAACTAGGTGGGGAGCAATCCCCACCATAACACTGCAAGATTATGAGAAAGAACAAAACTTACGAGCAGCAGAAGAAGTATTACGATGGTAGTAACGAATATGAGAGTTTAGGAGCCATCTTTATGTATTGGCTTGAATGCGGCAACGAGACCGCAGCATCCATGCAGGAGACCTACAGAGAGTGCAACAGAGAGTGCAAGGAGTTCATTTGGGAAGACCTCTACCACCTTTGTAACAACGAAGGTACTTTCGATAGAGAAACGTTCTACAAGTTCGTTAGAATCTTCAATTTTGGCAAGAAGTAAAAGCCGCAGCGGTCAGTTGTTAAGGCACGCATGATGGTTCAAGCCCATCGACCGCACAAGTATAACAATTAAAAGAAAGGAACGAAAATGAAGAAAATTTTAGCTTTGAAAGAGTATTGGAGTCTAATCAACGAGATAAGCGACTATCTCAGAGAAGACCATGACACCATTACCACGAAAATCAACGGAGTTGAATACGTAGTGTACAAACGTCTAAATCCCGACTATGTGGAGTTTATGAACAACGAGACGAAGGAAGTCACTTATGTTGATATTATAGACGAGCCAACCGAGACTTCAAGCCTTTTGGTTCAGTCAGCAGTAAACGAAATAAGATATAGAAAGGGTTAAGTTATGGACATCACAATTTATGTTTTATGTGCTTTGTTTGGAGCCGTAGCAGGCTATCAGATTAGAGCAGCTAAAGAAATGGAGGACGAGTAATATGGAAAGATTATCAAAAGAAGATTTATTGGCTAAATGGAAGTCTAACAGAGATAAGTTATATTCTGAATTGCATTTTTGCATTGACCATAAATTTAGTCTAGAGCAAGAATCAATAAGAAAGAGAATAGACTTGTTGGGAGATTTAATATTTGATTTAGAATATGTTTTAAAAGACACGGAGGACGAGTAATATGAGAAAGAGTATTAAGTTAGTGTTGGTAGTGGCAACGATAGTTGCCCTACCTATCATGGCAGCAGGCATGCATGATGATAGCAAGGACAGAGAAGCCCTTGTGGACTTCATCGAGTATTGCAAGACATGTGAGAACCTCAGACAAGTGAATCCGGCAAAGGACTACACCAAAGCCAGCCTTCATGAGTTGAAAAGCGCAGCACGCTTCTATGAGGATCAAGAGGACTTCGCAGACTGCACCGACTATCAGCAGCAGGCAGAGATAGACAAAATTATCGGCAGAACCTATGCCGCTAGAGTCATTTACAAGTAAAGACTATGAGCGCAGATGATTTACAGAAGCTAAGTGACCTTCTTCTAGCTTTCAGCAACGAGGAAGCCACAAAAGGAGAACGTATCGCCATATCCAGGGCGCAGGCAATCGTTTTCCGTTATTATTTATCAAAGAAGTTTGGAGCAATTTAAAGAATAGGAGATTAAGATTATGAACCAAGCATTATTGCAGAAGGTAATTAATTACGCTGCTGAGTTGAATAAGGAAAATAACAAACGTACTATTATCCTTATCAACGGAATTAACGAAACAACGGAAGTAAGACCGTACCTAGGTCAAATTTGCCGCTATGAACGATATTTGAATGCACTCATTGTAGAATGCAGTGACGGCAAGAAATTTATAGATATTAATAGCATCAATTCAATTCATTGTTACAAACAAAAAATATAGGAGATAAGATTATGAAGACAAATAACGCAGTTAGATTGAGTGATAATTTGGTAGGTGTTGAGGTTAATACCATACAGGACGTAGTAAAGGCGCAAGCCGCAGGACTTGAACTTGTTGACAAGGAAGGATGGGGATATGACTTTACTATCGTGGAAGAGGGCGGAGAAGAGCGAAAGCCAACCGAGCAGGAAGTGTTCGACCGCATCGCCAAAGACCTCGCAGAAGACAAGGAGGTTTACGCTTGTATGATTCTCGCAAACGACTGGCGTGTTCAGAGAAATGCCAAGACGAACTTGCTATGCGATTTCTATCTTCATCAGCACGTTTACACTATGCATGAAAACAAGATAGTGGAAGGCGAAATCGTCTATCTCTCACTAGCACACGGAAGCTTAGGAGACGATGCAAATACCGCTCTCTATGGTGGTATGGCAGAGCAGTTGTACTACAACATTGGGTACTACTTCACAAACGGCAGAACACCACAAATAGGCTTTCAAAGAGAACAGATTATCAAAAAAATCAGTTCTTTGAAGATGCACGCTCACGTAGTGCTGAAGACGAAGAAAGGTGGCTATCTGACTAGAGACCTCGAAGAGATTTTTGCCACCACGGATGAACTTGTAGATAACTTGATGGAGGGCTAGGATATGACGATAATAATTAAATGCTTCAAGGGAGCCACGCACGTTGACAAGTACAACAAGCGATATAAAGCCAAGACAACGTTCATCATCAAGCAGACACCATTCCGTGAAAGCTATTATCTCACGAATGGAATGCAAGTAAGCAAGAACACTTGTCTAGAGCACATCAAGTAGATATTTGTTGCTGATTATAGGGCGAATGCGGTAGAAGCCGCTACAGATGGTTGCAACGTACCATCCGCCCACTAGTATTAACAATTTAAAGAAAGGATTTAAGTATGAAGAAGTATGTAGTAGAGATTGTAGAGAAAATCACCTACAAGGTTTCGCTAGACGCAGCATCATCCAAAACCGCAGAGGATGTCGCAAGACTTATGTATGATATGGGCGCTCTTGAAGGCAAAGGTGAGTTGGAAAGTGTTACATTTGACGTAGAAGAGAAGGAGGGTGAGTAATATGAAGAAGCAGAAAGTATTCGTATTGGTTCAGCACGGCAAAGACAACCAAGACTATTCGAGCGTTGATGTTGTTGGAGTCTTCCACACCAAGACCGCAGCTAAGGAGCGAATGGCAGACAAGAAGGCTGACATTCTACACTTCTATCATGAGGAATATCCCGACAACTATGAAGTGACGGAAGATGAGGACGAATCATCATGGAGCTGCTCATGCAAGGATAGTATTATATTTGATGAGTTATTGATAACAGAAAAGATAGTTGATGAAGATTAAAAGATTACTGATATGAACAAGCAGTTATTTTATTTCGTCTTCCCTCAGTCAGGGGAGACGATTACAAAGGAAATGAATCCACTAGCGGTGAAGGATGCCGCAGTGAAGTATTTGAAGACTCAGAACGAGGTGAGAGGAGATATTTGCATCATCAAGGACTCCAAGGAGAACGTGATTGCCATGGGCTATGTAAGCGATAGCATGAAGGTTTCCTTCTTCACCGAGGATGAGACCGTACACGACATCAAGCCGATAGGTGTAATAGAGGAAGGAGGTAAGCAATGAGACTACGACAAGCGGAGAAGATTCTTTGCAGAAAGAAAAACTATTATTGGGTGCCACGAATTTTTGCTTATCATTATGGCTTTTGCAAAGACCACAGATTGGCAAAGGCTATCCGAAGGTATCGTGCTTATCGGAAGAAAGGAGGTAAGAAGGCATGAGCAAGCAGGAATGGTTTGTGCTCATCATCTTCATCATTACGATAGTGATGGCAGTACTAGGATAAGAAAGGCAGCGTATGGAAAAGGCAAGAATCATAGTTTATGATGATTGGGGCGTGATGCTTGACGAAACCGAGACTTTCTTTGCAAGCAAGGAGCAGTTGGAAGGAATCGTCAAGCAGACCCTCACCCAAACACACGATGGCGAGGTTGTTGAAGCATGGGTTGGAAGAAAGCTAAAGATGAAGTTCCAATTCAACCGCAAGCACAAGATTGTGCCATGCAAGAATCTGCTGCATCCAGGGTGGGGCGGAAGGAGAGACCGAGCAGGAGCACCGAGCAAGGGCGCAGAAGCACTAGTTAATCGGGTAGTTTTGCATGTGAATGAGGAAACCTTCGACTTTTGCGAATCCCTAGGCAGGAACAAAGCAGAATGGATAAGACAAGCTATCAGCGAGAAGCGAGAGCGAGAAGGAAACGAAAAAAAAGCAGGGCACTAGGCTCTGCTTTTTTGTTACTACCATGTTATCATTCTATTACTTTGCTGCCACATGTAGGCAAGTTGTCGCTTATATTCTTTTATCGAAACTAAGCGTGCCTTTGCTTTCCATTTGGTGGGCTTTCCTACTATTACAAACTCAACCCTTTCGTTATAGATGAACGCATGACCAAAGGCAGTTTCCTTCTCTTCTGTCGTTGGGTATACACGTCTCTCAATACCATACCTAGCAGCCTTCTTTAGCTTGCGAGGAATGCGAACCTTAAAACCTCTAAAGAATCTTCTTTCCATGCCCACCTCGCTTTCTTCTTGACTTGGTGAATATTGTTAGAGTGAGATACATACTAGTATCAAGGCTATGCCAAATGTAAATACGAAACCTATTTGACTGACGTATAGTTTCGAGCCTTTTGGGGAATCGAACATCATACCATCCTCTTACCATGAAGGACTTCCACCACTTCTTATGTTTTCTAATACTAGTCATACGCTACTTAAACTTAATGATGAAAAACTCTGTATCAAGCCATTTATCGGGGCATAAGCCTTTCTTCGGCTTGCCGATGGTGATGCCCTCAATCTCCTTTTCAATTCGTGGACTATCCTTGCGGCGACCATTGATGAAGAGGACATGAGTGAATTGTTTGTATTCCGGATCACCTATCACAGCAGTATAGCCGCCAAACTCGTCGAAGCCTACCATGCCGCTTTCGGCATTCTGATTTACAAGTCGTGATGCCCAATATGGCTTTATCACCCGATACTCCTCAGTCTTTTCGCCAGCCGCAATCATATCGAACCACTCCTTGCAGACAGTGAGGGGCAGAACTTTCTTCTTGGCTTCGGACAAATACTTATCCATTGTCTTTGTCAGTCTATCCATACGCTATTATTTTAATTGTTCACACGCCTTTTTCTCCCACTCGGCAAAGGAAAGAATATCCTTGCCCTTGCCGAACACTATCATGTGTCGCTTGTAGCTATTGTATGCCGCAAGCTTGATTTCTTCCATTTCTGTCATACGCTATAATTTTTCCATTTGTGACTCCAAGCTATGAATTTTATCCTTGATGTTTGAGATAATCTTTTCTCTTATCTCAGCTAAAGCTTCATCGCCAAGAACTCTATCCATAAGGAATACTTCTCCGTTTCTTTCTCTTTCACGAAGCATCACACTCAACTCTACATAAGGCTTCTGCGCAAAATTAAGAAGTCTTCTCTCGTAATCAAGCTCCTCCTTGAGCTTGATAGCTTTCTCTAAATCCTGCTCTGTCATGCGCTAGCCCTCCTTCTCTTTCTTCAGTTCTGCAAAATACTCTCCAATGGCGTTGTAGTCCTTCTCGCTAATCTCGGTCACGTTCTCGACGACGATGGTTGAAGGAATAATGTCAGTATCCTTGAAATAGTTCTCTACACACTTGATGGTCTTGAAAATTGGATAGAACTTCAGTTCATCCTCATCTTCTGTTCCTTCAAAGCAAGAGTGAACTGAGGTCATTGTTCTTGTGCCGTTCTTATGCATGAAGGACGCTACTGCATAATAAAATCTTTTCTTTCCCATTGCTATATATTTTTAAATTAAAACTTTACTCTTTTCTTCCAAGCCTAAGTATATATTAAAAGCCCCCCTCCGAAGAGAGGGCAATTAGCTTACTTTACCATCATCATCTGAGGAACATTGCCATATACTGGCAACTTGCCATCCCACTTCTCAATCCACATCTTCTGCAAGATAGCAGGAGTAAGAGAAGCAGTCTTCAACTCATTCGCTTCACGCTCAGCCTTTGCCTGCACAAGCATCTTCTCTGCTTCTGCTTTCTTCACGGCTACCTCGTTGAGAGCACGCTGCGCTTCCTGAATGGCTTTGTTCTTCTGGTTGACTGCTTCAACAATCGAACTTGGATATTTCAAGCCGGAAGTAAGCTGCTCTAGGTGGAAATGTTCCTTGGCGAGAGCCTTGCTAAGTTGGGCTTCAATGGCTTTCTCTACCAAATCACGATTGCTCACAATTTGGTCGGTTGTGTATTTGTTCAGCTGAATGCGGAAAGCATCCTTCACGTAGTTGAACAAAGTACCATTCACAATATCTTCCAGCCCCTTGCGGTACTTCTTGAATACTCTTGGGGCATTTCCGTCAACCATCTTCAGCGATACGGTAGGATCCACGGTGAACTCCGAGCCATCCTTGGCGTTGATGGTGAATGCAGGGTAGTCGATAGTCTGCACATAGGTAGGGTACTCGTACACCTCCTCGGTGAAAGGATTGTACCACACACGACCAGTAACGAGACTTACATCATCTACGCCCTTGTCGGAACCATAGAGGTTCACCAAGATGCCCTCAGAACCTGCGTCTACACGCTCGCTACAAGAGGTCGTTGAAAACAACGCTGCACCGAGCAGCATAAACACACACAAATAATTAATCTTTCTTTTCATTGTCTTTCTTATTTTTGAATGTTAAACAATTTGTCGCAACTGAAATCAATATCCAAAGGTTAATGCCGAGAATGCCCATAATGTTCACTATCGTATTAGCCTTATTAACTGCTTCAAAGCAGGCATCTATCACAAGAAACGTCATGAGCACCCAACTCACAAACGCTACAACTTTCCATTTAATTTTCTTCATAAGCCTATAATTTATCTTTTATCTCGTCCAGTAGCAATATGATTACTAAAAGGGAGATTATAATTAATGTCTTGAACATAACCTAGAACAATTTAGCAATACGTCTGAAATCCTCGCCTTCGGGTACCGGACAATCCTTTTTCCACTCCATTTCCTTCAGCTTCCATAGAGAAAGGTCAATATCCTTAGGCAGGAGAGCCTTCATGTCTGCAAAGAGGTTGAGACGGAGGGAGCAGTCAAGGTTAAAATTCCAATCATCACAATGCATTCTATTTAGAGAAAGCATCTTGGTATTGATGTCGATGAACTTCTCAACATCCACCTTCTTGTGAGGGGTAAGACAGATTCCATCGAATATGTAGCTGCAATCTCTGAGAATATCGAAATCGAAGAACGCTGTATAGAGGTAAAACTTTGATGCAGGCAAACCCATAACGCTTTGAGTAGCTTTAACTCCTTCAACAAGCCATTTTGTATTTTGCCAGACACCAGGCTTCAAAGGCTCCCCACCAGTGATACTAATCTCATCGTAGTCGAATCTGTCAACAACCGGAATCTTCTCAATATCGAACTGGTTGTTGCAGCACATTGGACACTTGTTGTGGCACTTTTCAGTAACCAACAATCTCAATTTCTTGTTTCTTTCCATATTTCAACAATTATAGTTATATAATCAAATATATTAATCATTAAAATTAAGTAAAATGGATAGATTTTGGATTCCTTTGGATTCTAGGTTTCCCCTTATCGCGCACGAACGTGAACGATAAGAAAACCTAAGACTCCGAGCATGGATGAGTTCCATCATCCCCCATCATCTGACCACTTGATAATCTACATCAGTTAGTCTAAGCAGCTTTCGGTGTAGTTACCGCCTTGCCCGCCTTCTGCTATCAGTTCCTGCGGTGCCATCGTGCTCCTCTTATGGCTTGGGGTTTATAGTCAGCGTAGCCGAGTGGAGTTAACCGACAAACTACCATGACTGCCAATAAAAACTCGGGGAAAATAAAAATCCCCAAGTCGTGTGACGCCGACCTAGGGATTTCGTGATTTATATATTGAACCTATTGAGTACAGGTTAAATATCGAAGCTCTTGCATCAATCGTCACATTGACGGATGCAAAAGTACACAATCGTGGACAGATATCCAAGCATTTATACACTCTTTAACTAAGAAAAAGTATAAAAAGTTTATAACTAATTGTATTTCAGTAGCTTAAACTACTTTTCTTATTTTTAAAGCGTATAAATATCAAAAATAAGTGCCAAAAAGTTTGTGATATAAAAAAGTTATCAGTATCTTTGCAGTAGTGAAATAAGTGGCTGATGGTTAGTCCGTAAGATAATTTCTGTTGTGACCCCAACGGAATCACTAGAACGTTAAAAAACAACGAAAAAAACAGAGTTCATCTGAAAGTAATACGGATATAACTAGCTTATTCTTAGGCAGTTATATCCGTATTTTCATTTTTGGGAGTTACCTTTCGTAAAAGACAGATTGCGAATAGTATTCGTTGACTGGTTTACGCTAGCAAGCAAGGTAACTCTTTAGAAATCAAACCATTAGGCTATTTGTGATATATATGTGTAATTTGGGGTATGTTATCAATATGTTATCAGCCCCGTAAATTTATGTTATCAAAATGGCAGGAATTAATTTAAGTGTTATTCACAATCGATTGAAGAGAGGAACCCCACAGAAGGAGGTTTCAGTGGAATTGTGCTTCAGTCACAAGGGGCAGCGTAAGTACTTCTCTACTGGTATCAAGGTCACGCCAAACCAGTGGTCTGATAACACGAAGAAGGTTATCAAGCGTAAGGACTCTGACGAACTGAACGCTTTGCTGGAAGCTTACAGAAGCAGAGCGTGCGACATTATCGAGAAGCTAGTCAAGAAGGGGGCGTGCGAACTTGATGCCGCTATCTCCATGATGAAGGGCGAAGATGAGGAGTGTGTTTCCTTCATCGAGTATTGCGAGAAGCGAAGAAACGAACGCAAGGTGTGCGAGCATACCAAGAAGCGTTATGACGTATTTATCGGCTTCTTGAAGTCGTGGGGTAAGGTCAAGTCGTTCCAAGACTGCAACGTTTCTAAGATTAGAGCGATGGATGAGTTCCTTCACAAGCAGGGCAAGGCTCAGTGCACCATCTACGACTATCACAAGTATCTCAAGCTTTTCATCAACGATGCGGTCATTGATGGCTATTTGGAGCAGAATCCGTATAAGTTCCTTCCTTTTCAAGTGGGGAAGGGAGAAAAGCAGTTTGTTGATTGCATCACGGAAGAGCAGTTCAATGACATCAAGAAGCTTGATATTGCCACTCCTCACATTCAGCAGGCAAGAGATTTATTCCTCTTCCAGTGTTATACCGGACTGGCTTACTCTGATCTTACGTCTTTTGATTATGCCAACTGCGAGGAGATAGGAGGAAAGATGTTCTATCATGCCAAGAGAACGAAGACAGATACGGATTTCGTTTTCCAACTCCTCACGCCTGCCGTAGACTTATTGAAGAAGTACGACTTCCGACTGCCGAAGATTTCCAATCAGAAGTATAATGACTACTTGAAGGTGATAGGTCAGATGGTCGGGGTTGTCCGCCTTCATACCCACATGGGCAGAGCCACTGCTGCAACACTCTTCTTGTCTAAGGGTATGCCCATCAATATTGTAGCTAGGGTTCTAGGTCATACAAGCTTGCGACAAACTACAAGATACGCCCGAACACTGAGCAAGGACGTTCAGTCTGCCTTCAACGAATTGGAGGGCAAAATGTAACGATAAATAAAAAAGCAGAGCCTAGTGCCCTGCTTTTTTCGTATCTATAGGTATCATCCTACAAGGCTCTTGCGTTCTTCGGTAATCTTGCCGTTGTTCTTCTCCAGGAGCATATCACGCAACTCCTTTGTGATGCCTTCTTGAACGAGCAGCTTGACCTTCGCTTCCGCCAGTTCCTTCAGCAAAGCTTCGTCAGTCGGCTTGTCTTCCACGAACATTGAGCCTACGCCACGTAGTAGCCATTCTGCTGATATATCTACGTATGTAGACAATATTCTATCTACAAACTCCAAGGATGGCTCCTTTGTGCCATTCAAATAGTTGTTTGTTGCAGCCGGCTTTGCTCCTACGGCTTCTGCAAACCCTCTGTTAGACAAGCGGTAATGGTCTCTTACCTCATTGATTCTATCTCTAAGTCCATCCATTTTACCTAGTGTTTATAAATGTGTAAATAATTAAATTAACTATAAATTAATGCCTATATTCTTGGTTGTCTGCCTACAAATGTGTAACTTTGCACCTGTGATTCGGACAACGTTTACACGTTTCTCCATCATTTAATGTATTACATGTGCAAAGATAATAAAAAAGTATGGATAAAGTAATATTTAAACCGAAAATTTTGATAAGAAAATCAAAAATAGGTAAAATCGCTAAGTCGGTCGGCTGCTGCAATGCGGCAGTTTACAATGCAATAACATTTAGAACCAATAGCGATTTGGCAGTTGACATAAGAAACGTCGCCTGCAACAAGTATGGTGGAATCCTCGTCAAGAAGTACCCCGAACTTGTAGAAGAGTAAAGTTATAAGCCGTTGGGCTTTTAGATATACTTTGTTTTATAAAAGTTGTTTAAGCGTTCAGCCTTCATCCTGCGTGAGCAGGGTGGAGGTTCTTAGAAAGAAGTTAGGTTCTTAGTTTTATAATATGATTTTTAGGTTATATTTCATAACGCAAGAATAAATGGTTATTAACTTTAGTGCACACTCTGGTTCGTGAGGATAGGAGTGTACTTGGCATCTTAGCTCAGTTGGCAGAGCGCTACAAGGAGGCTTGTAGAGGTCGGTGGTTCGAGTCCACTGGGTGCCTCATTCGTTGCGTGAAATTGTTATATTTAAAAGTGATATGAATGTAGTGAAATGGTGCAAAAAGTGTGGTATAGTCACTTGGCGAAAAATTTCTACTATTGTAGATCGTTCTAAGTCAGTCGCCATAAACCATAAGGAGATAGCGTTGGCTGCTATCCTACCAACACCATTCACTTCTTCATATTATATATAGCAACCGCAACAAGGTCATTGCCATCAAGGTAGGCATGAGGTCTTTGACATATTGGAAAAGTAAAGCCGAGAATATTCGTTCTATTACAATAGGGATGCAGGCACCTTTTTGTATTTAAGACAGTTGAATGTGATTAGCCATAATTGCAATGCTGAGCATCCCAAAAGCGGTGAGCATGGCTCTCAAATTCGTGGTAGCGCACGATGCCGCTTCATCCGCCTATGGTGTAACGGAAGCACGCCCGAAAGGAAACAGATGTGTAAATCCTTAACTATTCTTATCAAATCGGGAAGATAGGTTCGACTCCTAGATGGTGGACAAACTAGTTAATACGTTGTTATTAGGTTGCAGCGGCAACCGATTGCACATAAGAGTTATGTGTATTAAAATAATAAGCACATCCCCCTGCTCGTCCGTGAGGATAGGCAGGGTTATCTTAAACTTTAAAAATAATTAGCGTATGCTTAGATTATTCTCAACCCGCTCATATCAAGAGCGAGTGAACGATATATACAGACAATTAGAGCGTAACGCTTGGTGTCCTCTTGAGATATTCGAGCGAAAAATACGCAAAATAAATATGCTCAACTCCCGAATCAAGAATCTGGCAGCAGACCTTGGACGAGAGGAAGGCGAGTACGAAACTTTAAATACGAAGCTTTATGATGAAGAGATATAAACCCCTAAAGAGAACTCCAATCAAGAGAACTCCATGGGATAAGGAAAAGAACGAACAGGAAAAGAAAAAGGCGAAGGCTGGACTCAGCAAGCCTGCACTCATCAAGAAGCTCGATAGGTGGTTTTCTCTCTATATCCGACTTCGTGATGTAAATGATGAAGGTGTGTTTCAGTGCCCAACTTGCAGGCGTATCTTACCTTTCTCTAAAGGCGATGCAAGCCACTATTGGGGACGTATTCACATGGCAACGAGATTTGATCCTGACAACGTGACAATCGAATGCCAATATGATAACAGGTTCAACAGCTCTCATCTGATATACTTGGGTAAGTATCTAGAAAAGAAACTTGGCTCAAAGAAGATGGAACTGCTAGAATGGAAACATCGTCAAGCCAAGAACTGGTCTCTGTTCGAGTTGCAAGAGCTTATAGAGTTCTACAAGAAGGAAGTTGAACGACTAAAAAAAGAGAAGCATTATGACGAATGGGCTAAGAATCTGTAAAATTTGCGGTGAAGCTAAGCCGATAACAGATTTTTATGGTAAAATATATACTTGCAAAAGATGTGTTTGCCGTAAGAATAATCAGAAAGTAGTGATCCGGAATTTGGAGAAGCAACCAGACCTGCAGGATGAGGTCTGGATAGATGTTGCTGGCTTTGAAGGTTTATATAAGGTTAGCAATATTGGGCGTGTTCGTTCAAGTAGAAGAGGTGCGATTATGATTCCTCATCCTCTTAAAAATGGCTATTTGAGAATTCGTTTAAGAAAAGAAGGAAAAGACTTTTCTTTCTTAGTTCATCGTCTTGTTGCTATGGCATTCATCCCGAACCCAAACAATTACGATACGATAAATCACAAGGATTTCAATACGCAGAATAATTGTGTAGAGAATTTGGAGTGGTGTACTCAAAAGTACAATAATAAGTATAGTCGTGATGCTGGTCATTATCACTATTCGGAAAAGGCTAGGGAAGCAGCAAAGCGGAATAGAAAAATTTCGGATGAGTTAGCGGTAAAAATCTTTGAGGACTATAAGAAAGGTATGAAGCAAGCTGATTTAGCATCAAAGTATGATGTAACAAGAGCCTTTGTTTGTAGATTGGTGCATGGTAGGTGCAGAACCGAGTACACCAACCAATCCTTAGAGAAAGACTTAAAGATAAAGTTTTCTGATGATGAAATAATATCAATGAATGAGTCTTTCAAGAAAGGTATTTCTTTAAAGAGTATAGCCGAAAGGTTCAACACATCAAGTACTTATGTCGGTTCTCTTGTGTTCGGAAGAACCGAACGTTCTAGAAAACTTGTCGAAAAGGGTTTAATGACAAAACCTATAGTAGAAAAGCCAATCCCGCAGAAAGAACTTTATAAGGATGAAATACTAAGATTGCATTCTGAAGGGATGAGCCTTCGGAAAATCAGATTAGTTTTAGGTATTAAAGGACACAGTGTTGTGGCAGAAGTAATAAAAGAATTTAAAGATAAAAATAATGAGTAGTAAATTCGGTACAAAAATTAAGGTAGAGCAAACGGAAGTCCGTTGCTACCCCGAAAAGGCATACAATGATGATGCCGCTTATGACCTTCGTGTAGGTACTGGCGTAGAAGTCTTCCCACATCAGCGTTTTTATGTTCCGCTCGGATTCAAAATCCAGTTGCCATCCAACATGAAGCTGCTGATCCAGCCACGTAGCGGTATGTCGGGCAAGGGTATGGTTATTCATGTATGGTTCCCATCTTGGATGGGTGGCGGATATTTAGGTAAGGTAAGAGAGAATCTTGATGTGATTCTCGGTCTGATTGATTGCGGCTATGGCGAAGAGGTTCATGCTATCGTCAAGTCGGGTAAATGGAAATGGAAGAATCGCATTTTGCGAGCACTCGGTTTCCGCTTCTTCATCCATGAAGGAGAACGTATCTGCCAAGGAGCCTTCACATACGTTCCATCAGTAGAACTTGTGAATGGAGTCGTGACCGGCACACGTAGCGGTCTAGGCTCAACAGACAAGGATAAGGTTATTTAACTGTTTTCATTTTTCCCTGCCCATTTCTTGGGTAACAACCGAGCGTGGGCAGGCTTTTAAAACACAATCATGAGTAAAAAGAATATCAGACAGAATTATTTCAACAAAATCAGAAAGGTTACTGAGGACGTTGACAAGGCAGGAGAGCAGGGAAAGCATTTCCGCTGCATCCTCCTCATGGGTGATGCCAACACAAAGCAAGGCTTCTCCTTCATCCACGCATCAGATGCAGACCTGCAGCAGCTTCTCCTTCATGCCATGCGTCATAGCAATGCGTTCACCTACGCAGCCGCATGCGCTTTCGAAGCATACGACAAGGAGTTAAGAGGTAAAGACAAACAAGAACAAAATAACGATAACGACAATGAAGCAGATTCAGTTCAAGAAGCTTAGACTTCTCAATTTTTGCGGCATTCGCAATGCTGAGTACGAGTTTGGCGACGAACTCACTATCATCAAGGGAAAGAACGGACTAGGCAAGAGCACCATCGCAAACGCCATCCTCTACACCCTCTTCGGCAAGGACATCAACGGCAATTCGCTCGACATCAAAACGTTCGACAAAGACCACAACATCATCAAGGAGATTCCTCATGAGGTGGAGCTTACGGTTAGAGTCGTTGACACTAGCATAGAGCCTGCAATCATGAATGAAATCATCTTGAAGCGCACGCTGACAGATTCGTGGAAGGGCGAAGAATGCAGAAACACCTTCAAGTACTTCGTGAATGGCGAGATTTCCACCGCAAGCGATTTCAAGGACGTGGTGGATTCCATCTGTCCAGAAGACGTTTTCCGTCTCTGTTCGTCAACCCGAGATTTCGTTTGCCGCCCTTGGCAGGAGCAGCGCAACAAGTTGCAGGCACTCGTCGGCAATATCACCACCGATGATATTACGCAGGGCGACGAGAAGTTTGATTTCGTGGTTGAAGCCCTCAAGCAGCAGGACATCGACAAGTACGTTCACCACATTAAGTATTCTCGCAAGGAAGTGCAGGATCAGCTTGATTCCGTTCCTATCCGCTTGGAGGAGTTGAATAAGTCGCTGCCCGAAGCGCAGGATTGGGAAGCCTTGGCTACCGAGAAGGCTCAGCTCAACGAGAAGCTTGTGGAACTCGCCAACAAGATTCAGGAGATTCGCACTGGCGGTGCCGACAAGGTGCGCCTTGATGCCATCCGCAAGAAGATAGACTTTGCCGAGAAGCGCAAGCGTAACATGGAGCAGGGCGCATTGAACCTCTTCACCGACCTTTCAACCAAGCATCAGAGCGATGTTATTAACGCCAATACCGCCGTAATGGTTGCTCAGCGCCTTGTAGATGATTTGAAGGCAGAAATGAAGGGTCTCAACGAAACCAAGATTCATGCCGGACAGCAGAAGGAGGAGTGCGAGAAGGAAGCAAACGTAATCAATCAGAAGACTGATGAAGCGAATGCAAGCACTTGGGAGTGGAATGCAGAGGATGGCATCTGCCCACATTGCGGTCAGCCGCTTCCGACAGAAGACGTTGAGCGCATCAAGAAGGAGTCTGAGCAGAACTTCAACAACCGCAAGGCTAACACTTTGAAGAAGCTTGATGAAGACTTCGACAAGTTGCAGGAAACATACACCAACTTGAAGGAGATTCTCGAAAATGCCGACAAGGACATGCAGGACAACATGAACAACATGACGGCAGCGCGGAAGCAGTTGAAGGAAGCCGAGTTCAAGAAAATGGAGGTGGATGCCGACAAGCCGAAGACCTACGAGCAGATTCTTGCCGAGAAGGAAGAGTATCAGCAGGTAGTGAAGGAACTGACCGATTTAGAGGCAGAACTCAACAAACCATCCGAGACCAGTATGGTAGAAACCGTCAAGATGCTAGCCGAACTCGAAAAGGAGCGTAAGCCTATCGGAATCCGATACAACGAGGTGCTTGAATTGCTTGGCAAAAAGGAAGCCTTCGACCGCATCACCGCTCGCATCGCAGAGATTAACGAGGATAAGGTGACCTATCAGACTCAGCTCGACGCACTCGATGAGCAGCTTGATGTAGCAAGAGAGTACAATCAAAAGGCAGGTCAGCTGCTCGAAGACAGAGTAAACGAGCATTTCCGTTTCGTGAAGTGGTCCATGTTCAAGACAAATCTCAAAGGCGAGCGTGAAGCCACATGCGAGTGCTATCACGATGGTGTGCCATACCGCCGCCTCAACACCGCTGCAAAGGTGAATGCAGGAATCGACATCGCCTACACCTTCGCAAAATACAACGAGATTGAGGTGCCTATGCTGCTCGACGAGTGCGAGAGCGTGAACCGCCCAATTTGTCGTGGCGGTCAGCAGATCAGAATGGTAGTAACCACTGATGATAAGTTGAAGTTTGAATATCCAGCCCCTACGGTTATGGAGTAAATGAAGTAGAATTTATCAAAAATATAAATCATGGCAGAAACTACAGTAGCAACAAAGCAGCTATCGCAGAAAGCGTTGGCGGTTAAGAATTTCCAGGCGGTAATGAACAATAGCTATTACCAAAGCCTGCTGCAGAACACGTTGAAAGACAACAAAGGAGCCTTCACAACCAGTTTGATGGAGTTGTTCACTTCCGACCCTCAGCTGATGCAGTGCAACCCTAATGCGCTCATGGGCGAGGCAGTAAAGGCAGCAGGATTGCGATTACCAATCAACAAGCAGTTGGGGCAGGCATACATCGTGGTCTTCAAAAACAAAGATAAGGCAACCGGTCAGCTCGTCCCTACACCAACCCTTATCATCGGAACAAAGGGATATATCAATCTTGCCTTGCGCACCAATAAGTATATCAACATCAATAAGGGAACCGTCTATGAAGGCGAGTTCCAAGGTTTCGATAAGGTGACTGGTTCACTCGATATCAGCGGAGAGAAGCTTTCCGATGTTCCAGTGGGATATTTCGCATATTTCAAGCAGAAGTCTGGCTTCGAGAAGATTATGTACATGACTATTGATGATGTATGTAAGTTTGCCAAGACCTACGCCCCTACAGTCAAGTTCTCAAAGATTACTTGGCAGGAATTGAAAGAACTGGCTATCAAGCAATCCGTGGAAGGTGAAGGCGGAGGTCTAGGATGGTTTGCAGGTTTCCAGGACATGGCAGAAAAAACCGTCCTTCGTCAGCTTCTTTCCTCATGGGGTGAGCTTTCTGTTGATGCAGAGCAGGTTATCAATGCCGATGAGCGTCCTTCAGCCATTCAGCAGCGTGACGAGGAGTTTGGCGAGGATAAGAAGGTAATCGTGGTTGATGCCGAGACTGGCGAGGTTAAGGCACCGGAAGATAGTAACGCCCAAGCCGCAGTATCTACTGCAGCAGCCGCACCTGCATCATCACGTCGTAAGTTAAGCTAGTATGAACGCCTTCGGGCATAATATTATCAATAATATGGAACAGATTTCATTAGAGAATAAGGTTAACAATACCTTAAAATGGCTTGCAAACCAAATTGCATGCATTCAAGTATATCATTGGGATGAAGAATATAAAAAGGAACGTCTCAATTATGCTTGGGAAAAAGTTCAAGAGCAGTTTAAGAAAGATATTGATTGGAATGCTCTTACAGAGAGTCAATGTAAGGCTTTACACTTTGGACGTTGGCAATCAGAAGAAGATGTTAAAGAAGAAATTTCTTGTTTGCAGTCTGAATTTGAGAAGGGGCATCTTACAAAGGAGGAATTTGATAAGAAGGTTGCCAATGAGAAAAATGCTCTTGGACTTCGTTTGATTCCGCTATATCTCTATCCTTCATTGCCAATCGGTATTACCCTAACGTCTATTGGAGGAGATGAGATTGTGTTTGATGGCTCAAACATAGATACAGACGTTAGATTTGGATGTATCGCTTGGGGTATTAAGCCGAAAAAAGATTAACTAATCATCCTCTATGAGGATATAAAATAATTTGTAATATGACAGGTAATAATGATTATTTAGCAAACGGACATTTCGGCTTTGGAAATGTCATTCAGTTTTTGAAAGAAGGCAAAGCTTGCCGTCGCAGTGGTTGGAATGGTAAATTATTGTTTATTGTGAAGCAGGTTCCTTCACACATTGAAGGTGACGTCATCCCTAAGATGCAGTCGCTCCCTCAGTCTGCCAAGGACATCTTGATGAGTCGTGAGAATCCTCACATTGACTACACCAATCAGATGTTGATTATCAATCCTGATGGTCGTGCAGATTCTTGGGTTCCTTCTTCTAGTGATGTATTTGCAGAAGACTGGGAGGTTATAGATGAGTAAGCCAAATTGCTCTAAATGCAAAAACTATAATACTTGTGATTATAGAAAGCATGGAGAAATTTGTTTGGGATGGAAATCCTTAGGAGAGTTTGTCTATTCTTGGGATGGAACATCTGGTAATCTATAAAAGATAAGAAAATGAAGCTAATCATCATCGGTTCTTCATCGAAAGGAAATTCGTATGCCCTTCAATCAGATTCGGGAGAAATCCTGCTGATTGAAGCAGGCATACCCTTACGAGAGGTGAAGAAAGCTATCGGGTATAAGACGAGTAAGATAGAGGCATGCTTGTGTTCTCATCGGCATTCAGACCATGCCAAGTATATCAAGGAATATGCCAAGGCAGGAATTATAGTTTATTCCAATGCCAACGTGTCGCAGCATTTCCCTAATTGCGTGAGAACTTTGGGTTGCGAGTGTACTCATTGTTTTGGCGAATTTAGTGCCACACCTTTTTTTGTAAAGCATGATGAGGATGCGCCAAACTACGGCTATCTGATTCGTCATAAGGAAATCGGCACCATCTTCTTCGCCACGGATTGCTACAATTTGAATTTCGTTATCCAAGGTTGCAATACCTATCTTGCAGAGTGCAATTATTCGGATGAACTCCTAGACAAGGCAGTGGCAGAAGGCAAGACCCCACGAAGCCAAGCTGATCGTGTTCGCTTATCCCACATGAGTCTCGAGCATGCCGTTTCGTGGTTGCAGGATTGCAAGGCAGGGCAGTCAGCCCATCAAATCATCCTCATTCATGGTTCCGCCCGTCACCTCAACCCGACCAAGGCAGTAAATAAATTTCAACAGGTCTTTGGCATACCAGTATATTATGCACAGAAAGGACTTGAAATCTATCTAAAGTAATCAGATATGGCAGTATTCGCAAATTTGAAGCATACGCCCACCTACATGGAGGCATTGAAGGAGATAGAAAATGCAAAGGAAGCAGGCTATAGCTTGGAGATTAAGAAGTTCCATCCCATCGCCACCAACCAGCAGAAAGCCTATCTCAACTTCATCATCACCTATCTATCCGGTCAGATAGGGCAGACGTTCTTCCAAACCCTCAGCGATATTCAGAAGAACGTAGCTCCCCACGTCTTCATGACCGGTGAATACGACAAGCACGGCTATCCCAAGTTCAAGTCACTTGGCTTGCTCAATACCGCAGAGGCATCATCCGTAATCAGAAACATCATCGACTATGCAGGCAACATAGGCATCATGCTTCCAGAGCAGGACGATGAGCTAGCCATGAAGTATTGTCAGCGAGACATTGACTCCAACAAGGGATGGGTGTAACAACAATTTAATAAAAAGCGTATGAAAACATTAAAGGAAATCTATGCCGAGGCAAACAGATATGCCCCCGACAACGAAGCCTTGCGTGAAGCCTTTGTGCAAGGCGCAAGATTCATGGCAACTGGTAGGTACCACAAGGAACAGCCGATGTTCCCGAAAGAGAACGAGGTGGAGACCGTGGATTTGCAGGTAACGGTACCAATAGAAGATGGTCTCATTGTTCCAACCTTCGATGAGTTCTGGAATGCCTACGCCTACAAGAAGGGGCGCAAGAAAGCCGAAGAAAAGTGGAATAAGCTAAAGCCGAAAGAGAAGGTAGCCTGCATGAAGGCGGTTCCTGCCTATGTTGAGAACACCATGATTCCAGGCTCGGCACCCACTGGCACCAAGAAGCAATTCAGAATGCACCCCCTCACTTACCTCAATGGGGCAAGATGGAAAGATGAAATTTATCCAGTACAGAGTTATGAACAGCAACGAGCTATCGACCTCACTGCAAAGGCAGCAAGAATCCTTGGTTCCGATTATCAAGGATAAGCCCGATTACGTCCGCCCTTCTTCCTTCTCGGAAGCCATCTGCAAGAGCAACACCACCTTGCTCACCATTCAGAAGCAGGGCAATCTACGCTCGCTCGTTGGATGGATCAAGGGCAGACTGATAGAACTCTTCACCTTCCTCGGAGTCTTCGACATCGTTACCGAGTATCAGATTCAGATGCTTGCCACAAGAATCTGTGTCAAGTACTTCTACTGGACCACCGCCGAACTCGACTACGCCTTTATCTCCTTAATGCAGGGAGATTATGGTAAGCTCTATCAGCACAAGCATGGAGAAAACAACACTACCATCAATCCGCAGGAGATAATCATTGCGATCGATTCCTACCAAAAAGACCTGCTGGCAGAGCGTGGCAGGATAGAGGATGAGCGCAAGAGGCAGGAAGAGGCAAGGAAGGCAGCCGAAGACTCCAAGAAGCCGCATGGCATGGAAGCTTGGAAGATTTATTGCGAGAAGAACAATCTTGACCCATCCACTCACCGCATTCATACTGTAGATATGAGCAAGCATGATGTCAATCAGGTGCTCTACAAGGATGAGGAAGAGAGAAAGGTGGCGGAAAAGAAGTTCTATCGCAAAGACCTACGTAAACAACAATAGAATAGTTAAACAGAAAAATCAAGAAGATATGAATGTAATTCAATTTGACACGATCTTCGTGTTGGCATTTTTATGGATAGCAGCAATAGCTATCATAGTCTACGACCGCATCAAGTATCGCAAGTACTACGCATCCCAAGGCAAGATGATAGTGCTTCGCATGAACAACGCCTATGTAAGGGGCATTCTAGCCAACAAGGGCATCAACCTCTGCCAGTGTGCCTACTACAACACCAACAACTATCTCTACACCATTGATGGAGAAAGAGTATGCGGTTTCACCGAAGGCTGCACCCATCTGATAGCCGATGCCGTCAAGCATCACCAGCAAGTGATAGATTGCGACATCAACATCAACCGCTTCGTGTATGAGATTCAGAAGCTGCAGAAAGAGTTTGGAACTAAAGATAATGTGGAGGGCTAGAGAAATGATAGACGATAAGAAAATAGAAGAAGCTGCTAGTACTTATGGTACAAGTAATGGTTATTCTTGTATAGGTCCAGATGGACGTATGTCACTAAAGCCTGACTTTCGAGACAGGTGCTCACTGGGCTATCAATGAGTTCTTAAAAGATTTGTGGCATCCTGCTAGTAAAGAGCCAGATAAAAATAGAATATGTTTAGTAAGAGTTGTTTATCATCTTAATAATGGGATGCTTCCAGATGAAGAATGTGGTTATAGGAATAAAAGAAGCGATGAGTGTGAGATAATAACTCATAAAGACAGAAAGATTTGATGTTTAACCGTCTTCGGGCATAAATTTTAATGATATGACAAAAGAAGAATTAAAAGCAAAGGTTGCCAAGCAACAAAGCATCATCAATGATGCTAATAATCAGATTTGTTCTGATGTGAAGGAGTACATAGAAAGTCTTCCATACAAGGATGGTGACAAAGTGAGCTGTTCAAGATGTAATGTATGTTGGATTGCAAGCATTATTCCAGAACGAAATTTCGCAAGATATTCTGGCATGATTGAGGTAAGAATCAACCCTGCTAAGAAAGATGGCACTCGCTCCAATAGAGAGTTTGTACTATTGAGTATGGAAATTAATAGTATCAAGAAGATTGATTAACCATCCTGCAAAGGATATAAATAGATAGTAATATGACAGAAGAACAGTATCAGGAAGTCATATCTCTTGATAAGAGATTGAAAGAGATGAAGAAAGTGTATCACATATTAGATAATAATGATACACACCTTTCTTACTATAAGGAGGGTAGTTGGGGAGATAGTAATAGTCTCTGTAACTCTGGAGATTTGTCTCCTATAAAAGACATCTTGGCAAAGTATGAAAACATCATACGCCTTGAAGTCAAGGGAGAAATGGAGAGTATTAAGAAACAAATTAGTGAAATTTAAATTATAGAGTATGGAATGGAATAAAGTATCAGAAGTAGAAATTCCTTTCGGGGAAGAGGTGATAGCCTTTAATGAGAAGTGGATTGATGAGGATTTCAATCCTAATGGCACAAGAATTGGTTTTATACAAGACGGTGGCGATGCTTTTGTTTCTGCAACTTGGAATAATGAGATGGATTGCTATGATACCTGTAGCGAAGAAGGAGATGACTATTATAAAGGAGTCTCAGGTATTCCAGGCATGGACGCATATCATAAGCAGTTTGCAAAGCCAAACATGCCAACACATTGGATGCCAATTCCTAAACATCCTTAGTTAATAACCATCCCTTTTGGGATATAAATATAAGTAATATGGTAGTATTGTTAACGATTTTAGGAACTATCTTTCTGATAGTTAGCGCAATATTTTGGTCAGAAGAACCAAAGTTGAGAACGGTAAGTATTATTGTTGCATCTGTAGCCACAATACTTATGACTTTATGTTATGTAGGGGCTGTATTTGCACAATATATGATAGAATTAATGAAGTAACTAACCACCCTCTCCTGTAAAAGGGAGAGGGTAAAAAGAATAGAATATGGCAGAGATTATTTACTTTGGAACAAATGGGTGTTCCGGTCATTCTCCTATTGGCATTGATAAAACGCTGACTGGGGACGAATATAAGATATGGTATGAGTGCGACTGTGATGCTTGGATAAATAATATTCGAAAGAATCCTGGTCGTCACCTCATCAAGCATCACGGAGAGGTTTATACAAATTATGGTGTTCCGTTCTCTGTAGATGACGACAGAGGTGGTAGTCATACCGAACTGTTTTGGAAAGGCATTCATACGAAAGAAGAAATTGTCAACTTGATAAAAAGTGATTCTTTTTTATCAAAGCAGTTTAATCTAAAGTAGGATAAGCAATGAACAAAGAAAAAATAAAATCAGCTATTGAAAAGACTATTCGTTATATGAATGGTAACTATTATTCAAAATTTGAAGAAAAAATGATTGTTGGTTACTTGGAAGGAGCACTTAAAGAGTTGGAGGATTGATATGACAAGAGAAGAAACAAAAGAGTTATTACCTATTCTGCAAGCATTTGCAGAAGGCAAGACGATAGAAACAAGAAGAAAACCAACCGCAGACAACAACGGAGTAACAAAAGATGGTTGGTTTGAGTTCAATGATTGGACTGAAATGAAGGAACTGGAATATTGGGTAAATGTGGAGTACCGCATCAAGCCAGAGCCAAATTACAGACCATTTGTTAACGCAGAAGAGTGCTGGGCTGAAATGGAGAAACATCAGCCGTTCGGTTGGGTGAAAGATAAAAAAGATGGATATTATATATTAATTACTGCTGTAGATAACGGCGATTATATGTCATTAAGTGGGAATAGCGGCTGGTCCTTTTATAGTCTTATGAAAGATTGCACCTTTGCCGATGATACACCATTTGGTATAAAAATGGAGGAATAGTTATGGAAGTATTAAAAGATATAAATCAGTTAACAAAAGGATGTGGAGTGACATTTATTAAAAATGATGAATTCCACTTCTACGAGTACCTTATGGTACACCCTAATCGTGATACCTATTATCTTTTTATAGATAACTGGACGCAAAACGTTGTACGAATACACATCAGCGAACTCTTAAATGGAGATTATTATGTTGGCAAGTACGACCAAATCTTCGTCATGGAGAAGAGAAAAGATTTCTTCAAACGAATGATAAAGAATTGCGATAAAAGAATTGAAGAACTTAAGGGAAATAGTTATGGATAAAAAAGTTAAAGAAGCATTGGGTAGTGCAAGCTACTTTACATATCACTGGAGACAGTACTCCTTTGAACAGCTTGAAAAAGAAATGGTAAGAGTGTGTGGCTTGTGCAACAAAGCGTTAGGTATTCCGAAAGATGATAGCGTTACTGACTTTGAGCGAGGTCAGTGGTCTGTTATACAAAATGTAATCGGCTACATCAAAGATTATAGTTTGGCAGCAGAACTTTGCCGTGAAGCTGGTATTGGCTATAAGAAGATAAAAGCTCTTCAGAAGGATTGCGGTTATACTTACAAGGAAGAAGTTAATGACTTCCTAAAAGAAAATCGTAATGGTGGAACTTATTTGAAATTGGAGGAATAGTAATATGGAAGCAGGACAATTATTAGTGCTATTGTTGTCGTTTTGCGCTTTAGCATTACATATCAAGAATCGTAGAAGAAAGGGTTAATTATGTATAAAACAGATTTACATTCATCATTACTCTTCCTTATGCTTAAACTGGAAGAGGCAAAGAGCAACCCAATGCTAGACAAGAACTTTATTGCAGCATTGACGGAAGTGCTCAGATATTTCCGTGATAACGGAGAGTTGAAGAAAGCCTATGAAAACCAAAAGGATTCATTGGCAGATGTAGCCAATAGCGCATGGGGGAAAGCACTGAATGGCTTCATTACCTCAAAAGTGAAGGAAGATGGAGTCGATGCAGAATTACCAGACATTGATTCTCTTATAAAGAAACTTACATCTGATGAGTACATCGCCAAGAAAATCAAGGATGTTCTTGGCGAGTAATCCCAATCCCCACCCAGTTTAACAGCCGGGTGGGGAAGTGTAAATAATTAATTTGTAACAAACATGGAATTAAATTGTGAAACAACAACGTTGAGTTTCAGCAAGGGTATGACCAACATACCAAGTGACTTGCTGAGCGAGGATAGAGAACTTTCCTTTTGCGAGGATTTCATCTATCGAAGTGGAGAAATGAAGCCAATTCAGAGAATGGCTAACATAGGGTCTATCGGTGGCACGATCATGCACGTACACAAGATGGCAGACTACGAGAACATCATTACATACGATGGCTTTCTTGATAATGGCACTATCAAATGGTATGACCGTAAAGTTATATCAAATGGAGAAAAGCAAACTTTCAATAATATAGGAGAAGTTTCGGACATAAAATCTATAGGCAATACGCTTGTCGTGGCAACCTCGAAAAGCATCAGATATTTTCTTTTCAAAGGAGGTGCCTATAAGGATTTAGGTGCAGATTTGCCTATACCTTCATTCGTGCCATTTTTTGAAAAGAAGACATCGGGCTTCAATACTTATAAATGCGAGCTTTCTCATATTATATCTGGTACTGATAATCACGCTTGGTATGATAGCGATAATAACTTTATCGGATATTTTAATGGTACTCCTAACCAAGAAGAGGGAGACAGATATACACAAGGTGAATACTGCCGTCTTCACACAATTATCAAAGATAGGGAAACTGACTATCTGAATGCGGTGCAAGGATGCGTCATGAAAGGTATCGAAAGAGAGAAAGAGAACAATGTGTTCATGTTTCCGTTTTTCATTAGATACGCTCTCAAGCTATACGATGGTACCTATACAAGAATCTCTGCGCCGATAATCTGTTATCCAACGGTAACGAGAAACTGCGAGTTCTATAATAGTACTGCCAATGGCAAAACCGATGATTTTTATTTCGTCCCTCGCTCTTTCGTGTTAAAGTATATGGCAAGTATTACTGATTTTGAAAACTGGAAGGATGTTGTAAAGGAGTTGACTATATTTGCTTCCGACGAAGTGAAACCATACTATAGCTTGGATAGTAAATATACGTCCGAATGGAGAATGTATGCCGGTCCTGCCGAACAAATACCAACTGGGTTTAGCAACATTTGCTTCAACACCATTGACGTAACGGTAGAATATACCGATATGATGTCGCAAGAGAAAATCCTACCTAGATATAAGTCGGATGGCGAGATTATCGAAGAACTTCTTAGCAAATCTCAGTTTTATAAATTGGCAAGCCTGAAATTGGATAAGCAGGAAATCGGTTCTTCATTATCTGAGCCAAAAGTGCTTCCATTAAAAAGAAATGTAGTCAGTACGCTCACCTCGCAAGAACAGCTCAAAAATGATGACTACTATGGATGGGCGCACCTGTATGCCAAGAAAATGTTTACATACAATAATCGAATCAACGTTTTCGATTTAAAACGTTTCCCATTTAAGGGATTCAACAATTTCTTGGCTACTGAAGGAAACGCTGATACAGACAAGAAAATCACCTATTATGTTCATGTCGTTTCATCATCCATGGATGCCTGGGTTCAGTCTGACGATTCTACGTTTTTTAATGAGAATACGCTTTCGGGTTGGTTGTTCTATCCAGATCCTAACGCAACGGAAATGATAATTCATATACATGGAACGGGTATAGATAATAAATTTCGTGTCTCCTTAAACGCCCATAACATGCTGAATGGTGCATATAGCTTCGAGAATCTTCCTGTCGAGAAGCAAGCAAATACGGTAAATGCAGAAGATATAGCACTCCCTATCATTGACGCAAACGCCCATGAGACGCTAGACTCTCAAATCTTTACTTCGGAAGTAAACAATCCGTTCGTTTTCGGAGCTTCGGGTGACAACACCATCGGTACAGGTACGATTCTCGGAATCGTGGCTAACACGGAGGCTGTGAGTCAGGGACAGTTCGGTCAATATCCGTTGCTCGTGTTCACGGACGAAGGAATCTATGCCATGAGTGTGAACGCCGAAGGTCTTTATTCCAGTATTCATCCTATATCAAGAGAGGTGTGCAACAATGCTGCATCTATCACCCCAACCGACAAGGTGGTATTCTTCACTTCCGAGAAAGGACTGATGGCAACATCTGGCGGAGAGGCGGTTTGCGTATCAGAGCAGTTGAGCGGCGGAAAGAACAGAGGATTGCCAGGGAATTTCCTTCCTTTCCGAAAGTTCATCAACAACTGCATGATAGCATACGACTACAAGGCTTCGCTGCTTAGAATATTCAACAAGAGCACCAACTACCATTATGTATATAATATGGTAGAGAAGAACTTTGCTATTGCTCAGAATTATGCAGGAGGCAAAATCTTCTGCAGAAATGTGGCTAACAACTATCCCGACAGTCTGATTCAGTTTACAGATAGTCTGGTATATTCGTTAACCGGTATTCCTTTGGAAGAGGATGATGAGAATACCTATGATGGATTGTTCACAACTCGACCATTGAAGCTTGGTGGAAGCATGATTCTCAAATCATTGAGGGCTATCAAGCACCTTGCTGATACGGATGATGGCGTGATAAGCCTTGAAGTGTATGGCAGTAATGATTGCAAACACTGGTGCAGACTGGAGAGTCTGAAAGGTAAGCCTTGGAAATATTTCAAGTTTGCCTATGCGCTGAATGGCTTCAAGGCAAACGATTCCTTTGCTGGCTCCATCGTGGTGGTTCAGAACAGAAGAGAAGACAAGATTAGATAACTTTTCCAATAGTTTGTATATAAGTAGAAGGCGGCTACTCTCTACGAGCCGCCGCCTTCTTGGAAAGATATTCAATTATATAGCCAATGGAAAATGCGTATAAATGAAGCAATCCGTTCACGTTGCTCAGCAGCATGGTGAAGAGAATGAACGGCATCGCTTTCTTGATCGCCTCCTTCCATCGCCCCGTCCTTCCCCAAAGGATGCCGAATTGGGCGAAGAGAAAGCCAGACAAGCCCGTCGTTGGCTCACTGACGTACATAGGCAAAAAACTGGCAGCCACGGCTACCATGAAAGCCTTTACAGGTGTGAGTCTATTCTTAATCTGCCAAAGAACCAGAAGATTCACGGCAAGATGGAACACGTTGACATGGAAGAAACTGTAGATGATATGGTTCTCCAAGGGAAGTACCGGACTGAAACCCACATGCCAGGGCAACAGAATGATGCAGAGGATGGAGATTGCAGCCTTCAATCCAAAGTCTGGCTTACTTGTTATCTCTGAAATCTTTACCATAACGTTTGCATTTATTGAAGATATACTGCACAGATACCGGTGAAAGGAAGAACTCTGGAGCAGGCTCGCTAACCAGAAACTGGCAGATGAAATGAAGCGACTGCCCGATGAACTCCTTCCGTTGAGATACCTTCTTAAGTTTCTCGAAAAGTGAATAGTACATTCGCCTTCTCGGTTCCGTCATGGCATCCACCACAGAGAAATCGCCTACCACCATTCTTCTAAGCCGCTCGAATGCCTGCTTCGGACTGACGTAATATCTCGGGGCAGGATGAGAGGCTACCTTGATGTATGCCTCCTTCTGCGAGTGGCAGGTAAGGGCTATCTCGCCGTACACCTTCATGATGTCCTCCCTCTGCCTTGCAGTTAGACTAAAGTTTGTCTTTGTCATACGCACACCTGTTTAATGTTCATGTTGTTGAAATACAGGTGCAAAGATACTGCTTATCTAGAAAATATCCAAATTAACAACATATTTTAAGATTTTGCACATTTTTCATTGTTTTGTGCGAGATTTTTCTTAACTTTGCACCGATTTATAAGATTTGGCATACTATTCCTAAGAAACAGCAACTAAATCGCAACGTTTTAAATAAAGTTTTAACTATATGAGACAAAAGGAAAACGATGCTCTCTCAGATGAGGAGCGACAAATGGTTTTAAACGGCTTGGTAAGCCGCAAGATTTGGAAGTTCTATGAACTGCTTTCAAAGTGGGCACCGATACCACTGATGTTGTGGCATTGGTATGGCGTATGGGACTATGGGCATTGCTCTAGACCTACAATAATTGATACTGCCGACAATGGCGGCTGTATCATCTGGATTTACTTTCTAGCATATATTTATATGCCTCTCTGTATGATACCAGTGAGTTTCTTCTTCAAATACTGCTGGATATTCCGTATTCCATTCTTCTATTTCATTGGCATCAATGCCATTCGATTGTACTTTCAGCACTGGCTCATCACGCCCGAACAGTTGGAGACGCACCATGTATTTATCATTTTTACATTAATATTATATGCCTATGGATTTATCAAGATCGCTATCACACGTAGCAGATGTTGCTTACCGCATGCTGCGAAATGATGAGTGTGGCTTCTCGGAAGAAGAGGAGCAGATTGTTCAGAGAAATCTGATCTACTGGATAGAGAGAAGACACCACTTCGACGAGAAGCTTGGCAGAGCTTGCATTGCCAACATCTTCTACTTCAAGGATGATGTGAACAAGGAGTATGCACCTTTCTTCGATTTTGGGGAAATAAAGGAAGAGTACGAGAAGCAGGCGTTGATGATTCCCGATTATACGTTTTGGGACTTTGCCGTGACGATGAATAAGATGTTTGCCGAGAACTACGATGTGCTTGGCAAATGGTCGAGAAGCAAGGAAATCATGAAGAAAAGGGCATCAGAACTGGCTGTTAGCTTCCTCTGCGACGAGTCTACGAGCCACCCGACGGATAAAATATGGTGGTACATGAATAGTTAGATGGAAACACGGAAGAACGTTTTGAAAAAAGCCCCTATCTTTGTAGCCATTAATCAATAATTAATGGTATATGGCAGAAATTATTCATACATTTTTACTAGAGCACCTATATAGGTCGGCGTTGATAATCGCCATCTGTATGGGTGCTCTTATTGTTTCTATGGGTGTAGATTTGTTCTTCGGCATCAAGAAAGCGAAAGAGAACGGACTGGCTACGACAAGTACAGGATTCAAGAAGACTTGCGACAAGGCGAGGAAATACTTCTCTCCCTTCATGGTAACGGTCTGCATAGACCTGATTGCCTGTCCGGTTCTCCCCTTCCCTGTCTTCTCTATGATATGGACAGGATATTGCGTGTTCTGTGAATTTGTAAGTGTAAGAGAGAAGAGCTGGCAGAAAGCTGAAATCCGCAAGCAGGAGAAGACGGTAAGCATTCTTCTGGAGAACAAAGAAGATTTGGCTAGGGCTTTTGCCGAGATTATGAAGGAGCAGGAAAAAGAGAAGGAGGGCAAGGTATGAAGGTAACGAGAAAACAGATGTTGGAGATTCTTCCCGATACTGGAAGGGTAGACAGATACCTGCACTACATCAATGCCTGGGCTGATACCTTCGAGATTAACACTCCGTTGAGAATGGCACATTTCCTTGCTCAGGTACTTCACGAAACCGCTGGCTTCAAGTTTATGAAGGAACAGGGAAAGGTAAGCTATTTCTCCAAGTACGACAAGGGCAGCTTGGCTAAGATGCTTGGAAACACCCAGAAGGGCGACGGATGGAAATATCGTGGTCGTGGTTTCCTTATGCTTACAGGTAGACACAATTATCAGAGCTATCAAAACTCAGAGTATTGCAAGGGCGACATCATGGAGAAGCCAGAGCTGCTGGAAGGGCAGAATGGTTCCGTGAAAAGCGGCATGTGGTGGTGGTTTGCCAATGGGCTGAACGAACTCGCCGACAAGGATGATATTGTAAAAATCACCAAGAAAGTCAATGGCGGCTTGAACGGCATTGATGATAGAAAGAACTGGTTTGGAATATGTAAAAAGGTATTATTATGAAATGGTATAACAAAGAGGCTTGGATAAGCACGATTCTGACGATCATCGTCGGTTTTCTGATAGTACTGCTTTTGGGCGGTTGCAAGACAAAGGAGTACATCAAGGTTCCCGAATATCATACGGAATATGTGGTTCGGAAAGATACCGTAGCCAAGACGGATAGCGTATACGTGAAGGATTCCGTGTATGTGATGCAGAAGGGCGATACGGTGGTGATTAGCAAGATTGCCTATCGTGACCGATACCGCAATATATATAAGGTGAAGCTTGATACCATCTTCAAGCATGATTCTATTGAGGTTCCTGTGCCATGCGAGCGAACGCTTACTAAAGGCGAGCAGCGGCTTATGACACTGGGAAGATACTACATCGCCTTTCTATTCATGGTGGTGGTCTGCGGAATCGGTTTCACCCTTTGGTACCACAATAAAAAGTGCTAGCGTATGGGAAAGATTAGCGAAGAACTACAGATGATTGACTCTCTCCTGATGGAGTTCCATGAGCGCATTCAGTCGGGGCGGTGCTTGACAAACAAGCAACAAAACTCGATGATGTTGAAGTTCCTTCACCAAATCGCCAATAAGGATGAGCCTATCAATAAAACCGCTGCATGCGAGTATGTACAGGTGTCAAGGGCTACATTTGATAGACTGGTGAAGGCTGGCAAACTCCCAAAAGGAAAGAAGCGGAAGGGTAGTACTGAGCTGGTTTGGTACGAAAAGGATTTGGATAAATACATTGATAAGTTGATATAATTTTACTGTTTAATTGTTAGTTATAGTAGGTTTTAGTTAGTTAGATTTATGTTGATTTATAAAATCCCCACTCGGTTGTAAAACTGGGTGGGGATTGCTTTTATATCTTAGCCACGGAATGAACGCCGTCGCCTCCGCTGTCTCTTCTTTCCTTCTGTTTCCACTTAGGCTTCTCCATGTCGTTGGCACTCACCCAAAGACCAATCGCCGTACTCATCAGCACATCATCATGGTTGCCGTTGCCCACGATATTACCAAGACTGCCATCGTCATGACGCTCGTAGATTCTCAGCTCATGATACATTTCCTTATCGGGTTCATCCCAAAGCATATCATCCACAAACTGCTCCAGATTGTCAATCACCCATCCCTTCGTCAGCTTATTGGTCTGAAATCCGTACTTGGCAAGCACATCATCGCTCACGTCTTCCGGGCTAGTGGTGCGCTGATACAGGTTCTCATAGTAATCAGCAATCTCATTCAAGATACTTCCAAAGTGGTCGCCTTCCGTATTGTTGTTCTTCTCTCGGTCGGCGGTGTTGCTCTCTATCACCAGCAGGGCATCATCATAGTAATGCGCCAATGCCGCTGCCATCCATGCCAGCTTATCGTGGCGCACATGTCCACGCCATCTAGCCACCACTCTCGGCTTGTCCTTGATGGTAGGAATCATACCGAATCTGTCTATCACGGTCATGACAGTATAGTCAGATGTAGTACTCTTACCGCCAATATCCACACTCACCAAGTATCTGTTCTCAACCTGCAGAACATTCGGAACCGCCCAAATCTTCAAGTCACCATCGCCATCTGTTCTGATGCTAATCTTCGATTTGCTGATGGTTCCCTCGTTCTTGTTTCCGTCAATGATGATGTCTGCCGTATACATCGGGTCGCACTTGTATTTCTTCTGCAAATCATCAATGCTATACGGATTGAACACCAGATTGCCAGAGTTTCTGAAGGCATCCTCCTCATCCACTGGTGCCTCGGTAGCACAGAAGGAATGCGTGGTAAACTTGTTTCTAAAGTTTCTGTACCACTCGATAGCCTGAAAGCAGGCTCCCTTTTCCCACATGCGCCAAAAGAACTTGCCAGTCTCTCGGTAGCCCTTCGGGTTGGTGCTCTTGTCTCTGTTCTCCAGCAGCCATCGGGCAAAGGCACGCTCGTTCTTCACCTCCTCCATGTCATGCTCAATAAAGAAACAAGGAATAAAGAGAAAGGCGTAAGCATCGTTGTTCTTCGGGTCCATTGCCAGTTGGCACTTGTCATAGAAGAATCCCGAATTACCCTTACCGGTACTCTCAAACACCTCCAAGTTGTCCTCCTGATTTCTGATACCACCCGAAATAGATGAAATCACGCCCTCAGGATCATGCTCTGGAGTCTTCTTCCAGTATGCCACCTCAGAATAGTGTGCACAGTGGAAGTTGCTACCACGCACGGAATCGAAGTTCTCGAAAGATGCCACGGTCAGTGTACTTCTTCTGATAGCCCTTATGCCGTCAGTAACCTGGAAATCATCGGGCGAGTTCTCGTAAGGCGAGAATTGCAGTTTGGCACCGGGGCATCCGATGGTCCAGCCCGGCTGATGCTCCAAGGCTATTCGGTACATCGCCTTGATTTTCTTCGCTGTGTTCTTCTGCTGCGCAAGCACAATGGCATTCCAGCCATCCCTGCGGAAATCCTGTAACCATTTGATGTAAAGCTGGGTCAGGGTAGAGCCTCCCCACTGTCGGGCTTTCAAGATAACTACTCGGATAGCCTTCTTGTTGGTTCGCAAATCCTCGAATATCCTCAGAAGCAACCGCTGGGGATAGTTCAACTTAAACGGAATCATGTTACCCGTCACCTTATCCTCAATCTTGTCGGTAGCATAAAGTGCAAACTCTGGGTCTTCCGTAAATCTCACCTTCATAATCTCAAAGGTAAGCACCATAATCAGCTGCTTGGTGTAGTAGCTCTTCTCGTTATACTCCTTTCTCCATACACGGATGATGTACTCCTTCAGGCTGCCGAGCTGTTTAAGTCCCCTATATAATAAGGTACGCATACATTCTTTGGGAACCCACATCTTCGGAATCATGAAATCGGGCAGTTCCAGCAGTTCCCTATGCTCGAAATCATAGCAGTTTTCGCCTGTCCATGGGTCGTATGGTCCATAAATATCATCATATCGCCGTCTGTTCTCGGCTACGAGTTCGTCTATATCTATTTCTCTAACTTGTGCCATCGCCTAACTCTTTAATCTCCTCAAAATCCGCATCCATAATCTGTGGCATCGTGGTAATGTCCAAGGCGTTGTTGTCTGTCTTGGTTCTTCCCATGGCTGCCAACTGTTTGAAGTCTTCGTCAAGTCCGTGGGTCACGCTCATCTCGCTCTGCTTAGGTATCATGTGCTTGGTAAGCTGGGCATAGATGGTAACGTATGTTTTTGGATCGTATTGAGCCAACTCGTTCATGCACTCCTCAAACTTCTCCTGATTCCTTGCAAGGAAGTCACGAATGTACTCTTTCTGTGCGCTCTTGCTCACTGGCAGAATCTTCTTAGCCTTCTCTCGCTTCTCCTGCCTGATTTCCTTTACGGTCTTGATATTGTCAAATTCTCCCATAAATCAGCCTCCTATCCAAATGGTTTAGGCGAACGAATCAGACTGCCTGGCTTGGTTGCGTTCGCCGCATCAATTATCTCCAGTTCCTCATCTTCCAACTGCTGTGCCTTATCCACGGTCAGCGGGTCTTTGCTCGTCAGGGTAAGCATGAAGTACTCATAGAGTGCGCCGGTGGAAATGTAGTTGTGGATAGCCTGTACCAGTCCGTCGTATCTTGTCGCATCCCAACTGTCTGGCATTCTCAGCCATATTTCCTTCTCTTCCCATTCCTTCAAGGCGTTGTCTCTTACCACGCCTCTCGGCTTCATCACGTAGGCAGAAAGGATTCCTTCCACCTTTTTCAGATACTTGTCGAACCATCGGTAGAAAAGCGGTCGCTCCTGATCGTTCTCGCTGGTCGGGATGATTTCTTCTTGATTGGTCTGGTTTCCTCGTCTTGCCCTGCCAAGCATGTTGGTGGTTGCATCAATGTCATACCAGAGCTGGTTGGCATAGATGAAGATATGTTTTTCCACAAAGTAGATAGCTGGTCGTGGCGGACGGGGCAGGAAAGGATTTGGCTCGGGCTTCCATCCTTTCTCACGGAGAATATGCGTAGGGTGTAATGCGTTGAACTCCATCTTACACCTCCTTTGCTACGGTTACTTCTATCTCTACCTTCAATTTGTCGCTATGCCGTGAGAAGAGGGTGACAATAGCCACGCCTGTGTTCACTGGGTTCAGCGAGAAGGTATAAGGCTCTGGGCTGCGGTGAATCTCCAATACGCTCGGGTCGTCGCTCCGTGCCTCAATATCATCAATGGCTCCGTTGTCGATGGAGTAGGAAAGCGTCTCCTCCTTATTCTCCAATGCGATGGTAACCGCTCCGTCTTCCTCGCTGCCATCTACCTTTGCGGTAAGAGTAGAAGAGTAGGGGACCTTTGGTACCAACGGACGAGAAAGAACAAAACACTTTCTGATATTTAGCACATCTTCCTGCAACATGCTCACGTATGGCTCAGATTGCTTCTGGTTCGTGGTCTTCAACCACCACTGCTGAATGATGTAATCTTCTACATACTTCGAGCAGAGCCTTGCCAGCGTATCAGTCAGCGTACCATTGTATCTTCTAGATACTTCCAAGCTGAACTCAACAATATCGTCGGTCTTGTCATTGTAGTAAATGGCATTATCGCCGATAGTCTGAGCACTTACAGCCAGATGCTCAATAAAGATGGTTTTGAGCAATTCAAGTGCTGTGTGGAAATCGTGTTCAAAGATGCGCTTCGAGAGTGCTTCTTCTCCTGCGGTCTCACTTGCAACAAATGCCTGGCTTGCATTCTGCATCGTATGCTTGTCTATCTGTCCTTTGAGATAGGTGGTCTCTTCTGCCGCTTCAATAATGAGCGACTTGATTAATTGAAATTTGATAATCATTTCTTTTCCTCCTCGTTATTTGATTCTGTATTCTTGTCTACGCCAGTAAAATCGCTTCCATCATCGTTGCACATCTTGCCACTGATGGAACTGAAATTTGCGGTAGATTCCAATGGAGATGAAATCGTGAAAGTCTTCTTGATCCTATCCTCCAAGTCCTTCATCATGCCAAGGTATGGCTCTGCCTGCTTCTGCATTCCAGTTACGAGCCACCACTGGTAACTCATGTAGTCTTCCACATACTCCTGCGAATAGTTGGCAATGGCATCTGTCAGGGCACCGTTGAATCTTCTCGGAATATCTATAGTCACACTTGCGTCTCCTGTTGTCGTACTGTAGGTTACGCCAATGGCACTGTCGCCCACCGATTTGTGGTTTGGAATAAAGAAGTCCACATATACGGCTTTCAATCTTTCTACTCCACGCACAAAGTCTTTCGATAACTTGCGTTCGTGTACGCTAATGTCGCCTGCCGTCTCGTTGAATCTCAGCTTGGTTGCACCTTGGTTAGAGGCATCATCAATGCTTCCCTTGATGTACGTCTCGCTTTTTACTGATTCTACAGCCAGCGATTTGTTGATGGTAAATTGTATCTTCATAATAGTTCCGTTTTATTAATTTCCATATCCGTCTGTCTTCTCAGAATCTTCAATAGTAACTGTACCTCCGATGCTCAAACTGGAATCTCCAACATCCGGAGCGTCCTTCTGGTAAATCAGTTGTATGGCGGCGTTCATGTGGTTATTCATATCGTCGGCATACTTTCTTGCCATTTCCGGACTTGTTGTACTCAAAACATCGTAAGCAACCGATGCTACTACATAGCTTTTGAAATTGCTACTGAAAGCATCAGCCTTCGCCGTACTGATTCTTGTCTTGTTGAAAACAAACTGTACGTTGTCTGTGTTGTCAACATAGTTGTTTACCAGAGGAGCCAGATTTCCAACAAAGGTTTCTGTCGCCTCTTTCAGATGCTGCTTCATAATGTCTTCTTCTGCCGAAGACAATGTTACACCTGCAAACAGGATATTTCCCTGCTTATCAGAAAGTCTTTTGCCAATAATGGATAGTCGCTTTCTCACTTTGCCTTTAATGTCACTGTATTCTACAGTTACTGATTGAACTACTTCACTCATAACTTATGCTGATTGATAATAATTATTGTTCAAACTCATCGCCTGTGCCACGGCGTTCTGGTCGGCTCCCTGTACGATTCCGTTTTCTACCATTCCGCCACCCTGCTGCTGGGCAATCGCCTGCTGCTGCTGATACATCTGTTCAAGCTGCTCCTGCTGCTGCTGAACGCTGGCAAGAAGCTTGTCGGCGTATGGTTTGTTCACGTTCTGCAGATACTGAATAAGATTGATGGCACCCATGCCGAGTAGTTCCTTCAAATCGTCATTCTGAATGGTGTTGTATGCCGCCGTAGCCGCTGCATTCTTGATGCTTATCTTGAAGTGAATGTCTCTTGCAGAAAGTCGGTCGTAAAGGTAGTTGGTCAAACCGTCCTTGTTGAATATCTTTCTGCCATCCTCGTAATACTGCTGAATGATGGAACACTTCTTCATAGCTAGCTTCTCCGTGAATACCTCCATGTCCGATAAGATGGTATATAAAGATGTGGTGGCATTCTGGCTCTCCTGTGCGTATCTTGCCGCCGAAGTTCCTGCCGAAGGAGTCTTGCCCTGCAAGGCGCCGCTCACGTTGGTAACTTCGCGAATCAGATTCAGCTCTATCTGCAAGAGTTCGTTGGTTCCGATATTCACGGCATTCGATGTGATAACCTCCGGCTTCACGTTCGGCATACTGCGCTTTGGCGTATAGAAAATCCATCCATCGTATTCTATAGCCTCATCCATGAACTCCCTCGGACTCTTGTTGCCCAATACTGTGGTCGGAATCATCTTGAATCCCTTGAAACTGCTTCTTATGCTCATGTCGTTCATCACGATCAGGCGGTTGATGTATCTCTGCTGGTCTATCACGTTCGTCATAAACGGATGAATCTCTCCGTTGATGTATGGATAGAGCTTCACGGTAAATGGGTGACTTTTGAAATCGTAAGGTGATTCACCTTGGCTCAGAATCGTTCCGTCGGGAGCCATGAAGGTGAAGTACCAGTACTTATCGGCTACCTCTTCTGACGTAATGTAGGCTCGCTCGTCTTCCGGTATGCCCAGTTCATCATACTGCTGCTTGCGCTTCTCGTTCTTCTTTTTAAGGTCAGCAATCATCGCCGTATCTTCCAAGTCAACTCTGAAATACGCATCATTGGTGTTTTGGGCAATAGGGTCAAAGCACTGCAATCGTGGCTTGGTCTCCGTGGTCCATACCTCAATTACTCTATGATAGTGCTTACCCTTGTTGGTAAAGTCGAAGCTGAGGTTATCCAAATCCTTCTCCTCGTTAAACTCGTAGCCATAACCGCCATCGTCCATTTCATCGTTGATGCCGAATATCGCATTCAGGTCGGTAACGCTCAGTCCGTATTCCCTTCTGGCAAACTTCTGATACAAATCTTCCTTGCTCACATCATGCAGGCAGCCTATCAAGCTGATGTCGTTGTGGCGTGGGTCGCTTCCGCACTCAAAAAACATGTGGTCGGGTTCCATCATATCCGTCCACGCATCGGGCATTTCCAGTTCCCTGTCCTCCCAACTCTCCCTTGCATACATCTGTCCGCCTTGCAGATAGTCCTTGATAAAGTGGTTCAGCAAATCCTGCATGCCGGTGGTCTGCCAGTTGCATTGCATCGTGGCACTCATCATGTCGCTCAGTTGTCGGGAGTCATTATCTCTTGCAAAGCAAACTGGTTCCGTTCCCTGCTTGGCATAGAGACCAGTGATAGACTCCAGGATGCTCACCATGATATTGTTGCTCATTGGAGTCTGATTGCGCTTCTCCATATACGTTCGCTCGCTCATCTCCTCCCAGTAGCCCTGATGGTACACCCTGATGGTGTCGCTCCACTGGTCGCCTGTGCAATAGCGCATGGTTCTCGCTCTCGTCTCACGCACTCCGCTCAGGTTGTTCCAGGCGTTCCTGCATCGGGTCAGCAATTCCCCATCCTTGTTATGCTCCTGCCGTCTCTTTCGAGCCTTCACCGAGTCATACTTGCTATGGTTGGGCATCACCTTGCTAAGTGTTAATATTCTCGCTTTTGCCATATATTCTTACACATTATTATATTATAGGCGCAAAAATACCCTTAAATCCCTTTTTCTTTGCCGTGTTTCCATGCGTTTGTCCAATGTGATGGAAACAAGGAAATATTTTTCCGATTATTTTGCATCTTTGCCGAAAACTTTTTAAAAGTTACAATATGACAAAAGAAGAATTAGAACAGATGAATGCAGAAGGTGGTGGCAAGCAGCAGACTCCACCAACGAAATCTGCCGAGGCGGAAGCTCCAGTAGAAGACCGCCCGAATCGCAAGGCTTTCTCTGACCGATTCAGGCAACGTCATGCCGACATCGACTTCGAGGATAAGGAATCCCGATATGCGGCACTCAACGATGATGCTGATGCGCTGGACAGATACGAGGAAAGCGGAAAGGCGTTGTCTAAGGTGTTCGATAATCACAAGTGGCTGGCTGTTTTGGCGATGGACATGGATAAGAATCCTGAAGATAACCCATTCGATGCCATGGCTCGCTTGGGTATTGACATTCGTGCCTTGCTCGACGATCCAGAGGGCGACAAGAAGCTGAGCGAGATTCTTACCAAGCACAATGAAGCGGTTACTGAGCAGAATGAGGCTACCGAGAAGGTGACGGCAAACATGCGAAAGTCTATCGAGCGATTGAACAAACTCTATCCCGATGAGGCTCAGGATATGTGGAAGCAGATTTACGAGATTCATGATCAGGTGGAGAGTGGCGACATTCCCGATGATGTTTGGAAGATGCTCCATAATGCCAACAACTACGACTCTGATATTTCTTCTGCTCGTGATGAGGCTGCTATGCAGGCAAGAAACGAGAAGATTCAGAATAAGGTTCGCTCATCCGCAAGCGAGGGTATCCCTCCTTCACTGTCTAGTTCGGGTGCTGGCAACAAACCTGCAAAGAAGAAGGAAGCGGCTCCTAAGAGTGGCTTCTTCGAAGGTATCACATATTAATACTAATCAAATAAATATATGTATAAAATGAAGAAAGATTGTTTTAAGAATTTTACGAGCGGTCAGTTCATCTTCAAGATGATTTTGATGCTTCTTGCCGTGGTTACAGGCGGTGGCGTTCTTGCCATGGCTGATACCGCAGAGCCGACTACCCAGATTGGCGACGAGGGTCATGAGCCATCAACCAAGGCTGATGCTGCAACCGAGCCTGTTGACCCCGAGAAGTCAGACCGATTGGCTCCAGGCGGTAAGGTGGAAGGTCAGGACTTGACCGGCACGCAGGCTTCTGCAACCCAGATTCGTAAGGGTGGACTTGCCGAAGAGGATTGGGATGCCGAGGTAGAGAAGTATCGTCCTTTCCGCACCCCATTGCTCCAGATTATCCGAAAGGTCACCAAGAGTGTTCCTTGCGTAAGCTATGAGAAGAAGCATGCCCGTGTGGGTGGTGATACCCTTGACGGTAAGATTACCAAGGCGATTGATGCAGTTGAGGCTGGTGGTACTATCAAGTTTACCAAGGCTAATTTCTCTGGCTCTCTGCTCCCTCTCTACAAGGGTAGTACCGTTATCGTTCCTTCTGTTCCCGGTTACGAGCGTGGTTCCAAGACCAAGGTTAGCGGTCGCTTGAATCTGTTGGTTATCGACAAGACAAAGGATGAGGTTACCTTGCAGGCACTCAATGGTCCTGCTGAGATTGAGGGCACGGTTGGCGAAACGCTTGACACCATGGGCTGCCCAGCCATCCCTGCCAACAGCCGCATTCTCTGTGCTTCCACCATCCTCTCCGAGAGCCAGATGAACGTTCCACCAGAGAACTATCAGCCTCGTTCAGAGGAGGTTTACTTGCAGAAGCGTGCATTCTCCATCATCTTCACCGAGGAGTTTGAGAAGATCAAGAAGAAGGCTCCTCATACCGTTGCCGATATGAAGGAAGATGCGCTCACCAAGTTCTTGCTTCGTCAGGAACGCAGTTACCTCTACGGTACCAAGTTGAAGTTCCTCATGGAAACCAAGGACGGTGCACAGGAGTACGCTTACTCTGCTGAGGGTATCATCAATCAGTTGACCAACTCTTATGGCATCGGCGAGACCTATACCTTCGCTGACCTCATCGCCATCGCAAAGCTCATGTTCACCGATTTCGCTGAGTCTGATGAAATGTATCTCTTCTGTGGTAAGAATGCCATCGAGCGACTGATGAAGATTGAGCTTCCTAAGGGTCGTGATGTGATGTTCTCCACTGTCAAGGAATTCGATATTACCTTCAACCGCTTCAAGTGTAGCTATGGCACACTCAACTTTGCTTGGGATAGCACACTCGACTACATGGATTTGGAAGACTGCATGATTGGCGCCGACTTCAAGGGCGCTCGCCACTACGTCAAGGAGAAGAGCAAGGAGCGCACCAACGACTTGTCGAAGGACGCTTACGACCCACGTCTGGCTAAGCGTTACATGCACTGGGAGGCTGATTGCGTAGCTCTCCGTGGTTACAACAGCATCATTGTTGGTCCAGAGGATAAGATTTCTGCTCTCGGCGCATCGGGCGTTATCAACAACATTATCTCTGTGAGCACTCTGCCAGAGACTCCTCGTGAGGGTATGATTGTCGCATTGACTGCCGATTATGAGTCAGGCGGCACCAAGTACGAGAAGGAGAATGTTTACATCTGTAAGGGTGGTAAGTGGGAACTCTTCTCGGGGCAGCTTGTTGCAGCCTAGTAATGAACTCTGAATAACAAGTGACCGGTTAACGCTGGTCGCCTGTTATTCAAACTAAATATTAAGCAAAATGATTAAAACATATAGATATAACGCCAACAGGAATACGGTCAGTCACATTCTTCCAGGAAAGAACGGCGTAACCGTCCGTTACAACTTCGAGCGAGGTAACGTTATCACCAAGCAGAAGCCTGAACTTATCTTGAAGAATGAGTATGCCCAGAATCTGCTTGAAAACAGTGAACTGTTCAGACAGGGACTTGTTACTCTTATTCACTCAGAGGAAACCTTGGAGGATAAGTTGAAGAAGGCTGCCGAGCAGGAGAAGAAACCTGCTGCAGAAACCACCCGTGCTTCTGTTATCGAGGTAGGTTCAGTAGTAACCGCTTCCGACCTGATTGATTTCGTGAATGAGGAAGACAAACGTGAAGGTTCCCGAATGTTCAAATCCGCAAGCAGCGCATTGGATTGGGCAACCAAGCACAACTTTGCTTTCCCGAACTATAAACCAGAGTAATATAATAAGGTGATATGAAGGTAGAAGACATCATAAAGCAGGTACGTTGGTGCATAGACGAGGAATCCAACAACACATCGGAAATCACCGATGAGAAGGATGATACGTATATGGACAACATCATCAAGTCGAAGATAAACGATGCTTTGCATTGGCTTGCTATCACGGCTGCATCTTCTCCTGTCTTAGCCGACTCCAAGAAGGTGGATGCAACAACCACTTCTACGGTCAAGGTAGAGGAGTACGATACTGAAAAAGGTATTGGAGTAATCACTATGGATAGCAATACCGAGATTATCAATATATCCCGAGTTCGTGGTAAAGGCTGGTTCAAGGCAGTAACGCCAGCAGAAGATACCGCCGATGAGTCTCTTATGATGTTCGATGATACCGCCAAGGGAACCACCGACCGCCCTCAGGCTACGATCATGCGAGAGAATCCTATCCGAATCCTCTTGCAGCCAAAGCCAGAAGAAGCCGTAATTTCCTTCGTGGGCGTTCCAAAGAACGTGAACATATCATCATCAGAAACAGATGTAGTCATCCCCGACAAGCTTTCAAATTCTTTCATCTACTATCTCGCCTTCCTGTTACTCTCCGCCTACAATGATACAAAGGCTACCCAGATGTACACGATAGCCATGCAGCTGCTAGGCGTGAACACAAAGCAGTAGGATAGGGAAGCTGTTAATTATAAACTATTAATTGTTAATTGAGCAAAATGGAGTATGTATCAACGAATTATAATGAGGAAGAACTTGCATGGGTATCACCAGAGATTTCCTTGCAGCGAGACATCTATTTGATGATTAAGCTCAAACGCCCCGGGAAACTTCTGATTAGGCAGGATAAGGGCGATGGAAAGAAACCGAGAGTTCCCATCCGTGCCCATAAGAACACAGATAAGTTCCATCTTCGCCTCCAGGTTATCCCAGAGACCGTAAAGATTCAGATATTCACTTCATCAGAACCAAAAGAAATTAAATATGCCTACATTTAGACAAGATACAAAGATAGGTGGTATGGTGCCGATGATGAAAACAGACGACATCAACGACCAAGCCATCACGAAAGACAAGATTCGTGACGGTAATGTTACGACCGAGAAGTTGGCAGAAGGTGCGGTAAGTACAGACAAGCTACCCGATGGAGCCGTCAAGACCGAGAAGATTGCCGACGAGAATATCACGACAAGCAAACTTGCCGATGGAGCCGTATCAACTTCAAAGCTTGCTGATCAGAATGTAACCAAGGAGAAAATCGCCGACCAGTCGGTAGATAACTCCAAACTTTCCCCTGAGGCAGTTACTTATGATAAGGTCAAAGATAAGGCTATTATCACCGAGAAGCTCAACGACCGAGCCGTAACCACGGAGAAGGTAGAGGAGAAGGCTATCACCAATGCAAAGTTGGGCGACCAGTCTGTAGATGGCAGAGTAGTTCGTGAGGCAAGTATTGAAAGCAAACACATTGGAAACAATGCTGTATCAACTTCAAAGATTGCTTCACGAAGTGTAACTACAGAGAAGATTGCACACAATTCTGTTTCAAGAGCAGAATTGACTCCTGATGTTCGCAACTCTATAGATAAGAAGGCTGATGCCGAGCAAGTAAACAACTCTCTCTATGATTTGGAAAAGAAAATAGGCGAGAGATTTGTAGTAGAAGGTGATGTAACCAATCTCCCAGATGAGGAAGACCTGACTTCTGTCAAGGAGTCTGAGCGTGATGTTCTCAAACTTGCAGATAGAAGCTATGCCCCAGAGAAATTCAGCGGTAAAGGCTACAAGATTCTTCGCAGAAATATCAAGCCAGTATCAATAGCTGTAACCAAGATAAGAGTAGAATCTGTTCCATCAGCAGATGACACTTTGTCTTTCACTATCAACGGCAAAGAAGCACAGGTAGCAGTATCTGCATCAACGGACAATACTACAGCTTTGGTAGCCCAGAAAGTAGCCTCAGCACTCCAAGAGACAATGACAGAGTATGAAGTGTCAACAGATGCTTCACTCATCACTCTTACAAGAAAGTCTGGTGGTTCCGTAACTCCTTCAGTATTCTCTGCAAGCACTACTGGTGTAGTATGTACTATCACTGATAGTACCAAGAGAGAGTTCCGCAATATCCTAACGTCTGCAATGATTAATCAGAGCAATACCATTTACGAAGTTAGGTATGACTTTGATTTGAATTGTGAAACTATTAAAATACAAGATGGATGTACTTTGAAGTTTGAGGGTGGAAGTTTTAGTAATGGAGCCATTATACTCAACAAAACTTCTATCAATAGCAAACCTATACATATTTTTGACAATATTATCTTGTCTGGCAGTATTACAGAAGATATTATACTTAATTGGTTTGTTAAATCAGCAGATTGTACGTTGTCAAGAGAAAATTTAGGATGTGCAATTCATGTCGTTGGTAAATGTGAAATTGATGAGCCTTTATTGGTAAAATCTTGGTTTAATATATATGGTGATTCAATGTACCAAACCAGAATATCTTTAAGCCAAAATTATACAGGAGAGATAAGATGTATATTTGTTTTCAGCGACAAAAAAGAACCTTTATATTATGCGCAATTTAGAAATCTAAGTTGTGGTGAAGAAGATTATGTGTTTTATAGAAAATGCCTTGACATTTCTTCAGGTTCATCTATAATGAGATGTGATTTTGAAAATTTATATTTCGATAGCATAAAAATGTCAATTTTCAATATTACATGTTATGGATTTGGTTGCTGTAATTTGCTTAATATTTATGTATTAGGAGATTCTTCTTGTAAAAAACCTTTATTCTATTTTAATCTTCATTGGTTTAACAATAATAATTTTGAGTGTTGTAGTTTTAATTGTAAATCTAAAGGACTTCTGAATATAAGTTGTCACAATACAGGGGAGTTGAATAGAAATTCAATAAAAAGATGTTGGCTTGAGCTTAATACATTAGTTGATTGTGACAATTTGTTTGAGTTATATTCAGATGGAGTAATTACTTCATTTGTGTTTTCTGAGAATTATATTGAACGCAACTATAAACAAGATAATAGTGAAATAGGTATTTTTAAATTAGAACAACCTAGTGGAGATTTTGTTATTAGACAATTAGAATTAAAATCGAATTGTTTTGTATCAAAGTATAAATATATTTTATATTCAAATACTCAAATCGTTGGTTTAGATGTATCAAATAATACTTCTTCAGAACTATTAAATATAAAAAGTGACAACAAACCTATTTTGAAATTTGTTGAATTAAACAATAAACGCAAAATAAATATTGAAAATAGCTCTAAGATTGAGCGTGTAGATATAAATGAACTAAATGATGCTATAAACAATAGTAGAAGATATAGTAATGGATATGTCAATATGTTTATTGACGCAAATGCAGAGGTAGGAATAAAAATTATACCTAATTCATTTAAATCTCCTATATTTAATAGCGATGTTCTTATTAGTACTGCTGATTTGTCAACTATTATAGTAGGAAAATATATTTCAAATGATGGTGTTAAATTTAAATTTATCCCAACTTTTACTAGTGGTAAAAAATTAACATTTGTGGATTGTGATAATGATGGAACCATTCATTTGAAAAATAACACAGATTTACGTTTAGAAATAAGAGCAGGTTTATTGTTGATGAGATTAATATAATAAAAAGTATGAGAGAGCGTGTTATAAGTCAAATAGCACGCTTTCTATTTTCAATAATATAATTACTTTTTCTAGGAAGCATCCTAACTATCTTCATCTTAGTATTTAACGGGCGTTATGTACAAATAAAAGTGAGAAGCTAAAACAGCTCCCCACTTTTCCCCTTAAATCTTTCGCATCCATATTTCAGTAAAAACTCCTGGATGAGACCTTGTTGGGCTAAAGTGTTGAAATTGCGTCTATGCGTATCGTCAACTTCAGAATGGCACTTAATACAAAGGCATTCCAAGTTGCTTTCTCTGTTGTCTAATTTATCACCATTGCGATGGTGAACCTGCATATACATACTTTCAAGTGGCGAAACCTGCACACCACATCGCTCACAAGTAAAGTTCTGCTTTTCTCGAAATTGGAGACTAAGAATATTCCAATCTCTAGCATATCCATTCACATCTTCCTCAGTGTCTTTTCTTGCGGCAAATGGAGCTTCATTTATTTTCTTAAGCATTTCTACATACTGGGTCGATGTTGTATTTCTATCAATATCACCCATTACACGAGCACAATTCTTGCATAGTTTCAAACCTTTTAATTTCTTTTCTTTTCTATGGTCGCTTTTGTCTATCACAAGGATTGGCTCTTCCATGGTTTTGCGATATTCAGGAACGGCGCCAGAACTGTTCATGTATTTCTCTATTGTGTCGCATTTGCAGATATGATACTTTGGATATTTCGTTTCACCATTATATTCGATAAAAAATTCTCGTTTAAACAAAAATACCCGGCGAGGAAACTTTGTTACAGGGTCGATGGCAAAGATTCCATGATCGGTAATCTTTAATTCTCCTGCTTTTATCTCTTCAAGAGAAACTTCCTCAGATGAAACTTTCTTGTATGGTTTAGAGAAGTCTACAATGGCTACACCAAGCTCTTCTAGCTTTTTCCGAAAAGCAGAGAAGTCAACTATTGGTAATTCGTTTTCATTCATAATGTTCTTATTTATTTTTACCAACAAAATTTTCCAGAAGCTTTTCGCTATCAGTGATAATTCTAAACTCCACACGTCTAGACTTTGCCAAGTCTATTTTGTTGTGGCTGTCATGAATGTATTCACCCTTCGAGTCCAATGCCTTTCCGTATGAAAGACCATTGGCTGTAAACCAGTATTCTAGTAATGCCTTCTCTTTTGGAGTATATTTCTGAAACTCAGGAAGAGAACGGAAAAAGCGAAGTACATTCAACGCACGCTTCTGAGAAAGGATAACATTTGCAATATAAGGGTCTTTGTCCAACTGCGGATAGCCCCAATCATCAGTATGTCCCTCAATACGAATTTCTGTAATATGATTCCGTAAACTGTCATTCAAAAGAATATCAAAATACCTTGGCAAGAAGTCTGCAAGAACTTTTTTGAACTCAGGAGAAAGCTGATCTGAACCCTGTTGAAAAAGGACAGAAGCATTCTTGAACTTCATAGATAAGTCGCTACCAATGGTCATTTGCCATTTAGCAGTATCACCTTCAAACTTGCTTACCAGTTTATCATGGAGATTCTCTTTCACCTCTACGTAATCTTTCAATGTAACAGAATGCTCCTGCACCTTACTAATATAGGCAATGGCAACAAACAGAAAGATTACCATCAAACCTGTCATGAGGTCAGAAACAGACATCCAAATATTATTTTTTGCCATAATTATCTCAGATATTTGCCAGCCATTGATGCAATCAGATTATCAAGGCTAGCCAATGTTGCACTTAATCTATTGTAGAAGCTCTTGTCAATATTCAGAATCTGCTTATTCAGCTCCTCGCTTCCGCCCTGAATGATACCAACTCCTTCTTCCATACTCTTCTTTGTACTCTGCCAGAACTGCTCATTGTAGTTCCTGATACTATTCAATTCCTCCAATTTATTAATAAGTCGTTGAACATCATCTTTGAATACCTGTACTCCACGAACCCAGTCATTCAACTTGTTGGTGATAGCATCCTGTTTCTCCATACCATCCTTCGCAAGTGAAGCTGATTCTGAGAGATTCTTGGAGATTTCGATAAACTTCTTGTCGTTAACCATCGCTTCTTCTAGTGCATTAACGAGTTGAGCCAACTTTCCTCCATTGCCAACTAATTTCTGAGCGTGCTCAGAAACCTCCTGCATAGTATTGGAAGTGCCCTCAAAATTCTGTTCCATCTGGTGATACTGCTTAGTCAAACTTTCAATCATAGCCTTATTTTCTTCCTGCCATGTATTCAGCTTCTCAACGCTCTCATTCAGTTTAGCAAAGTTCTCCTGCACCAATCTGCTGATAAGGTCGTTCATCTGCTTTTGGAACTCTTCTGTTACCTTCTTCATCACGTTTACCAAAGCTTCCGTGTTGCTCTTCTTTAGCAACTCGCTAAACTCATCAAATTTATTCGTAAGCAGTTTATTGGTATCATCCATCTTATCCTCGATTTCATCCACCTCTGAGCGCAAAATCTGACTAAACTTCTTAAGCTCATCATTCATTTCATCAAATGTAGAAGTGTTTGCAGATTGTGCGTCAACAATCTCGCCTAAGGATTCCTCTAGGCGTTTGTTGCTGGCTTCAAAATTAGAGGCGTGAGAAGTCAGGGTATTAAGTGTGGCGGTCTGTTCTCCTTCAACCAAAGAGATACGAGCTAGCTTGGTGTCAATATTAGTTGCAGAACCAACAAGCGATTTGTTTATCTCCAAAATCTGATTAAAGAATGATGCCTGTGCCATTCCCATTTGTTTCATTTCGTTTCTGTTCTGTATTAAAGTGGAAACTAGGGTAGTGCTCATTTCTCTAACACCTTTTCCCAACTCTCTGATTGCTGCATCAGTAGAAGAGACACCTCCATCTTCTTTATCGAATTTTATATCTGTACAGCAATGACGTAGAATAAGGGAACCTAACATACCACCAAGCGAAGTGTAGAATGCAGTCTTCAATCCTCCAAGAAGAATAGGAATACTACGTGTTAAGTCGTTCACGTCAAAACCTGCTAATCCTATTGTGATTCCTAAAAATGTACCCAGAACACCAAGAGTAGAAACGATTGAAGGGAAAGCATCAACCGTTCTCTTGTGTTTTAACAAAAAGTCTTCTTTCGCCGTCTTGGTGATATAAAAGAAAACCAAAAATGCACCACCGATAATGATGCAGCAAATCAATGTCACGATATTCGTCCCTTGTTCTGTCATAATTTCATTCGTTTTTCCTGCAAAAGTACGAAAAAAACCAATAGGTTGTACCTATAAAAGCTCACTTTTTTCGTAGTTTAGACAAAACCCAAATAATTGAGCACCATCTTGCTCACCATAAGCCTCAGATTCACACCCACTTACCCGATCAAAAATAATATTTGAGCATAGTTAGGTAGAGCCTCATCTTCTTCGTAACTTTGCACCAAGTTCAATAGTGGACGAAACGGATAAACTATTTTATTATGAGTGAGTCAAAAACTTACGTATTCGGGGAGAACGGAACCAGCCAGGGCGGCGGTTTCAATAGCATTCTCGCTATGCTCCCAGCACTTATGCAGCGACAGGGTGTAGATCCAAGTTTGTTTGCTCTCTGCAACGGCAAGGGCAATGGTGGCGGATGGGGCAATGATTTGTTTGCCATCCTGCTTCTCTTCATCATTATGGGTAGAGGCAACTTCTTCGGCGGTGCCAACGGTGGCGGCTTCATGCCTAACGGACAGGGCGGTGTTGCTCCTATGATTAACAATGATGCCAATACGGCTGTTATCATGCAGGCTGTTCAGCGAAATGGCTACGATGTTCAGTCGCTTGCTACTGCTCTCAACACTACTACCGGTAACGTTATCGCTGCCATCAATGGTGTAAGCAAGGAAATTTGCGGTGTCGGCAACCAGATGGGCATGACCGCTAATCAGGTATTGACTGCCATCATGCAGGGTAACAACGCAATCGCTACCCAGCTGGCAGAATGCTGCTGCAAGACCAACAACAACATTACCGCCATGGACGGCAATATCAAGTTGGCGATGTGTCAGCAGACTGGAACCTTGCAGAATGCCATCAACAACGTGGCAGTAGGTCAGGAGCGTGGCTTCTCCAATGTAGCTTACGAGACCCAGAGACAAACTTGCGACTTGCACAACGCCATCAAGGATAGCACTCAGACCATCGTTGACGGTCAGAAGCAGCAGGAGATGCGTGAAATGCAGAACAAGATTGATTCTTTGCGTGAGGAGAACAGTACCTACAAGGCTTCTGCAATGACTTCGCAAATCGTGGGTCAGGCTGTAGCACCTATTAATCAGGTATTGGCTGGTCTGCAGAACGAGGTGGCAGGTATCAAGTGCAAGCTGCCAGAGACAGTAACCACCCCTTACAGCCCATTCACTGCGGTTCCTAACTGCGTTGCTTATCAGGCTGGTTTGTATGGACTGAATGCTGCTAACGGTGCAGGATTCTGGGGTTAAAGAAAGGAGGCTGCTATGTTATGGTTAAGACCTTTTACATGGGTGAATCGTAACGGTTCGGCGGCTATCGCTTCTACAGGCGTGGCGGTGAATACTGCCAATGTGGTGTTCACCTTTAAAAACCACGCCTTCGTGAATGCCAACTACAGGGGAACGATATTCGTGAATCTGAAACAGGCAATTCCGACTGGAACGACTGGTACGCTGCCTATCCTTTTCGAGACCAACGGCGTAACCCAAGCCGTAACCAAATTCAATGGTGAGGCATTGACGGTTGCAGATGTGCCGGGCACTGGAGTGGTTCAGCTCTGGTTTGAGAGAGACACTAACACCCTTCAACTTATGACGGGTATTGTTTAACAAACAGAATAGATAATAGGAGATTACATTATGTTTCAAGGTTTAAGGACAAATTCTTTATTCTATGTGCTCGACAAGGGTGAGAACCCGAACTTGCAGATCGGTCAGGTTGTTTCGGTTAGCAACCCTCAGACGAAATACCCTACCTTCAACAATGGCTTCACGCCTCAGCCTATGGAAACTGTGGTTGATGTGAAGGTGAAGCTGAACGATGAGGAGGTGGATTTCAAACAGCTACCTGCTAACGGACAGATAGCGAACGACAAGAACCTCGTGGTGAGCGACAACAAGGAAGCCATGAGTGCTGAGGTTGATACGATGCTGAGACAATCCAAGGCAATACTGGAGAGCGTAGATTATCACAAGAAGGTTGTTGATTCTTGTGAGGGAATGCTACTGCAGCTCAACCCCCAGATAGCCAAGGAGAGGGAACAGACTGAGAAAATCAGTAAGCTTGAAGGCAAGGTTTCCGGCATGGAGGGCAAGCTAGATAAGATGATGGGATTGCTCCAACAGGCGATAAACAAGTAATCTCCTATCTATTCACTTTAAAAATCTTATGATTATGATAATGGTTGAGATTACAGAAGACAAGTTTGATGGCTTGTATGAGAACGTGGAGAAAGGCTTGCGCTACTTGGATAAGGCGATGAACTGCCTGGGCGAAATGAAGCGTGATGGCAGACGTGACCGGTACGGCGAGCGCAACCGCATGCCCGATTATAGAGGTCGTGGAGGCAGAAGTGGTATGCGAGAGCATGAGGAGTACGAAGACATGCGCCAACGTGAAGACCGTGGACGTGATTACAGAAGTGATTACGGAGAAGATTACTAACTAGTTTGGGGTGTGCCCGAAAGTGGGCATACCCCTTTCTTAAATTGATAAAGATTATGGGAACAAAATACAGACAATCATTAAACGCCTACGATTACCAGCCAGAGGAAATGAAGGCTTACCTTCGCTACAACGGATGGCACTTCAATAAGAAGATGTGTGAGTGGGCAGTGAAGCAGATGCGGAAGAACGGAAAGCCTATCCGCATGATGAGCAAGGATGATATTGAGGACATTCTGAAGAAGAACAATATCGTGCTGGAGAATAATGTTGGCTACGATGCGGTTTACATCGCACACATGTGCCTTGCGGATTTCTACGGCTCGTCTATCACGGAGGAGAAGCAGATGGCTCAGTTCATCAAGGACTACGTGGAAGATGAGGATCAGCAGGATGGCTTCATCTTCAACCGCTTCTATGCAGATACATCATTTAATGGTGTGGGCATTCCTTGGGAAGAGATATTGTAGCAATGTTAAGTGTTGAATGTTAAATGTTAAGTTAGAAAGTGACTGAGCAGGAGATTTACTTGGAAAGGTATGATTGGACCGTACATGTAATGTATGATGTTCATTCAAAGGATGCCATGAAGGTAAGAAGGCATCTTCGGGATTTGGGATGCACCGGCATTCCTCTCGAAGATGCCTGTAATCTCGTGCTCGAAGGCGAACCCAACAAAGGCATCACCTATTCCAACATAGACACCCGAAAAACAATAGTAGTAATAGGCTGGACCACCTCCAAATCAGAATACACAAACAGCCTCACTCACGAAATGCTCCATGTAGTTCAGCACATATCCGAGCAGTTCCTAATAAATATGTACACCGAGGAACCCTGCTACCTCTTAGGCTCCCTCTGCCAAGCCGCCGCCAGCAAGAAAAGCCCCCTCTAGCCCCCGTTCCTCAGCATTCCATGCTGAGTCCCCCACAAAGAAGGAGTGAGCACACCGCCCACTCCTTCATTATTTAATTCAACTTATCCAATTCATCCACCGCCTCCATCATGATTCTATCAATATTCTGATTAGCAAAATTAATGCTTTCCGTATCAGAAGATTTATCCCTCAGCTTCTTCCACTGCTTCATCTGCTTCTCAGCCAGCTCAATCACCCTAACCTTGGCGGCATCCTTGGAGTTCTGGAATCTGTAGTAATCAGAATAATTACTGATTCTCTTCTCAATCGGAACGTTCTTCGATTTCAATCTATCCACGTTCGCAATCATCTTCTCCATTTCGTCCTTGTAGTTATACCACTTGCTCTTGGTTCTCTGCAAGCTGCTCTGCTCGCTCGGCGTATAAAGCAATGAACGGACAAAAGGAATATCCTTGGTTTCCGTATCTTTGCCATGCTTCACTACACCAATGGCACGCTCGGTAAAGGTAGCAGTACCACCGCCAAGACCGCCGATATAATGATTCAGCATGCTCGGGTTCGTTACCAAATCCAGGAAACTGTTGCCCAGCATATCCTCGTTACCCTTGGCAACCTCATTCGTCTGAGCATTCACAAACTTATTCAAAGCCATATAGCCGTCAGGCGTACCCTTGTAAGCCCTCTGCCAAGCAGGAACGTCCTCATTCCAGTCGCCACGTCTCTCAATCGGCGCACCCTTCCAGTCCGTGTTCATTTCCCATTCCACGAAAGGAGATAGGGCAGAAGGAGCAATCGCCTTGATCGTCTCGTTCAATGGCTCTTTTCCAGCCGAAGAGTTACCCAGATAGTCCATCACCGGCACAAGCTGCGACATGCAGCCCATGGCATCAAAGTAAGGATTCTTCTGTCCGCTCACGTTAGGCGAGAAAGTCAAGCCAGCCGCCAAGTCGCCCAAGCCGTAGAACGCTCTCAACTCGATAGCAAGCGGAATCGTCACAAACTCACCCTTACCCTTATAGATGCAGAGATTGTTTCTTCTCACGTAGTCAGGCAGTTCGCTGTATGGGTCCTTCACGCCCTTTCTGTCCTCCTCGTCCTCACTCGCAATCAGCACATTGTTACCAAGTGCAGCCAGCGCACCAAGGACAAAAGGAATGGCAAGCATGTTAATAGATGTGCCCACAGGATGATTCTTCAAGTTCTTCACAAGAAGATTTGTACTCTGAATACCAGCGTTGAAGAACATAGAACAGTGTCTCAGATAGCTAGCCGTAAAGCCATACGCCCATCTTTCAGCAGCCTTAGCTCCAGTCATTTCACCGTTCTTGAAACTGCTGATGGCATCACCGCTACCATGGCGGTTGAAGTTGGTAGATACCTCCTTCGCATCATACACCGAACGGATGATAGAGCGGTTACTGTCACGGCTCGTACAGTAGGTAGCGAATCGGGCGATATTCTCAGCCACCTCGTTCACGTTCTCCAGATTACCGAAGAAGAAGTCACGCAAGGCAGAACCGCCCTTGCCAAGCTTGCTGCGCTCGGTACTAACGTCCTTCTTATACTCCTTAGTCCAGTCCTTCATGTTCTTAATCTGAACCCAACCTGTTTCGCCGCCGTTCTCCATGAACTCCTTGAAATAACGCTGAACCTTGTCGCTCATATCAAGCGTACCGTTGCGATACTTGGCAAACAAGCCCAAGCCAGTAGAACCGCTCAAATCCTTGAAACTGATAGTAGATGCACCCTTATACAAGCCCAACTGCGTATAGTACTTAGTCCATAGGGCACCATATCTTGCACCCTCCTTGGAAGTCACGTTGCTCGATGCAAACTCCGCATCACGCATGATGTTTCGCATCACGAACTCAGGGTTATAAGATGTACACAACTGCGCCATCATTCTTGAAATAGAACTCAGCGGCTTCATGATACCCTTGGCACCCGAGTTCTCCAGCAACCCATTCAACGCCTGCGCCGCTCTAGGATTTCCGTTGATAATGAACGCATGAGTCCTTCCGGCAATCTTCACCTCCACGATGTGTTGCGATTTGTTCTCTGCTCTTTGGAACTTATAACCGATATTGCCTCTGCGGTAAAACTTGGTTGCCAAGTTCTGCAACGCCTTTGCCTTCATGTCCTTGTTGAAATCAGAAACAATCTGGTTGATTTCGTCAGCGGTCGCATCCTCAGGAATATCAGGGTAACGCTCATAGATGGTGCCAGTCATAGGGTCATTCTCATACCATACGCTCGTTTCAGTAATCAGATTATTGCCCGAATTATTTCGCGCGAATCTCGCAAACGCCTGTCTGATGGCATTCATACCGCCGTTCTTGATAGCCCTGTTGCCCATCGCACCAATCTGCGCCAGTACGTTAGTCTCACTCAGATACTTGTGTCCTCTTGCTCTCATGATCGTGCTTCCGATGTAGCTCTTAGGGTCGCCCACCTCCGTGATATAACCATACACATCTTCCGCCGTAGCCTCATCATACTTTCTCAAAGGCACATACCAGTTGAACATATTGGAAACATGACCGTAGAGTTCGCTGCTGATGATACCATTCTTATAGTCGCTGTCAATCGAATACTGGGTAGCAGCCTTCACCTTATCCCAATAGTCCTTCACAGCTCCCTTCTTGATGTTCTCCATCTTCGCTTCCGAATCCATCACGCTCTGAATAGCCTCAGCATCATCGTAAGGGTCAGAAGATTTCGCCACCTCCTGAATAGCGTGAATACCCGAATAGTCATGCTCACCAGCCTCAAAGTCAGCATCAAAATAATTTCTGATATTCTCGTCCATCTGTCTGTAGTACTCCTTCAGGTCGATGTTGCCAGCCCTCAGTTCATTGTCCAGATACTCCTTATCGTTATACCAGCTCTGCTCCAGCAAGTCTGCATCCTGCTTCTTCTTCTCGTCCCTTCTCATCTTTTTCAGAAAGTCACGAACAAAGAACACTCGGTTTCGCTCCAAGCCGTGCTTGGTAATCATATAGAGATTGAAGTTGCGAATCTTCTCATCATCCTTCTTTCCGTCAAAGGCATCCAGCACACCAGCCATCGCCTTATCCAGAGGCTTCATCACGTTGCGCTCAAACATCTGAGCCGCATCGCTCATCGCACCCTGCATGGTGTTCTGCAGCATATAAGGATTCTCCGAAGAAGCAATATCCTCAATCTTCTTGTCAGGCACAATCGCATTCATCAGTTTCTTCAGCGAAAGCATATTATCCATGTAGCTCTCGGTAAACATATAGCCGTGCTCATCCAGAGAACGGTGGTATCTGTCAAGTGCCGTAGCGGCAGATGGGGTAGTTCGGAAGTGAATCTCACCATCCGTAGCCTCATTCCACTCAGCCTTGGTAAGGTTATCCATGCTTCTCTCCTTGCCGTCGTTGCCATAGAACATGCCATCATGAGCCACAACAGCAGGCACACGGTCGTGGTCGAGACGGTATTTCACCGCCTCGGCTCTCATCTTCCAATAAGGATCATTCTGATTCTTCTGCAAGTTCTTGCTCAACCAGAGCAAATACTTCACATCTTTAGTATTAGGAGCAATACGATAACCGATTTCATGAAGGAAATCAGATACCTTATTCTTGATACCATTCCAGAAGCCAGGCTCACCCTTGCCGTCCTCGGCGAGTCGGGCGATACCTTCCTCAATGGCATCGTAGATATTCAGAGGATTGTACTTTCTCTCCTCATCCACAAGCTTCTTCAAAGCCGCATTCTCAGGCTTATCCAAGTCGTACCACACATCACGAAGGAACTTCTCGAATCTGTCTTCACCGAAAAGCTCTCTCATGCCCTTGTGTCCAACCACCTCATGCCAGATAGTCTTCTCGGCAGTATATCTATCGTGGATATTAGGCATGTAAAGATGCACCTCGCCAGTCTTCTCGTCATACCAACCGGTTATCTTTCTGCCATCCTCAATAGCAGCCTTAGCCGCCTTGTTGGTGATTTCATCAACCGATGAAACCATCTGAACCTTGCCGCCAGTCTTCTGAGCCACCTTCTCCACATGACTCTCCACCGATGAAGCAGGGTAGTTGCCATCGCCATGGTCCGTGCGGAACTTAGTTCCACCGTCCTTGCCCCATACCTTGAAGGCATCCTTTGTCATTTTCACGTCAACGAACTTAGCCTGAGGGAACTCCTGTTCCAACTCAGCCATCTGCTGCAAGAACTTCTCCTTGGTCTCAGGAGCCTGCTGTCCCGACTCAACGGTAGTAATAGGCACACCCAGTTTAACCAACTCCCTCAACTGATTAGGAGTAACTACGTTCCAAGGAATAGCCAAGCCAGTGCCCTTTAACTGCTCTGCGATACTCTCAGCAACCTCAGAATCAGGAACCACTCTCACCGCCTTTCTCCATCTAGATAGCATCACGAATGCCAAGGCACAAGTCCCACGGCATCCTTTGCACCCTCAGCACGATAGCCGCTTGTCTTCTCACTCTCAGGAATTTCCCATTCCACAACCTTGATATTACCTCTGGCATAAGCCCCGGTAAACTGGTCGTTCATCATCGAAGTGGAAGTATGCATATAAGGATTGTAGGCAGCACGCACAGGACCTTCTCCTAATCCAGGGTTCTTGTCTGTCTTCACAAGTTGAAACTTTCCGCCCTTTACAAGGTCTGGTCGTTCGTCTGCGCCCATCCAAGCACCAATCTCTGTAGCATCGGTACGCTTACCGTCAATGATAGCAGCCATAGGGGAGTAGAGCTTACCATCCACCTCCTGCATTCCGCTATACATTCTGAAAGTCTTCTCCTTGTCAAGGCGGTCTAGCTCGTCCTTGTCTGTAACCTTGTAGCCCTGATACTCATCCTTGAAAAGCTCATTCTCATTCTGGGAAGCAAAGTCAAACTGTTCCTTTCCGAAGTTATCAAGAAGCTTGGTAAGGATTCTTTCCATTTCCCCAAGCTTGTTGTATTTAGGGTCTTTGCCTATCATTCTGCAGATAGCATTTATCAACTTCTGATACCACTTCTTGGCAGCAGGTATCTTTCTCAAAGCACTACGCCATTCAGGTGAAGCAAGTTCGGTAATCATTTCTCTAGGATTCTCCAATCCGTAGTAATCACCCATCTTGCCGTCTTTCTGCATCTTGATCAACTCATTATAGATGTCAACCGCATCCTTGGCAGCCTCAACCTGCGAAGGAGAAAGCTTGTCTGTATGCCCCTTCTGATACATGGCAATAATGTCAGAAGTAAGAGGATGCAGCATTTCGTGGCAAAGAGTAGATGCAAGATTCTGTCTTGTGTAACCAGATGCGCTGAGTCTGTCAACATTCAGCTTGATAAAGTTCTCTGAGTGTTTGTAGTAGCCCTTGGTTCTTGCCAGTTCAACGCTACCCACATAGAACTCTGTTCCAAGGCTTCGCAAACTGTTTACGATGCTGTCATAGAGTTCCTTTACTTCTGGGTCAGAATTGTAGTCGTTAAAGATTCTGTCAATCGTTTCGTAAGAAACAGGCTCATCCCTCTTTAGCCCATAAGTTTCCTGAAGAGATTTCGACCTTGCGAGAATATACGCCTTAGCCCTTTCTGCTGCGGCTTTTCTGATGGAGTGTGCTTTGTAGTCGTTGAGAACATCAAGCGCTCTTCTTTCTCCACCTCCTCCTGGCAGAGTCTTAGCTTCTCCTCCAGTTCCTTCTTGTTGTCCTTTATCTGAGGTGTTGTGTCCACTATCACTTCCCCCAGAATTGATTTTTCTGAGGATGGAGTTAACAAGCTCTCCGATGTTGGCATCTTTTCTGATTCCATACTTTGTTTCATACTCATTAATCTTCTTTGTTAAATCGTCAATAACAGTGTTAAGACCTTCTGATAGTGTGGCGTTTTTGTTTTCATCTACTTCCCAACTATTCAGTGTCTGGTCTTTTGAATACAAGTCGATGGCAGCATTCGCCCATCTTCTTATATTAGGAGTCACATGAGTGAATAGGCGATTAATCTCATCATCAAACTTCTTTTCAATCTGCGAAGATACATCTTTATCTACATCTTCGGGAACAATTCTACTATTCTTAACATCTTTTGTATCTGTTTTAGAATACTGCAAACCTCTGTCCTCACGGAAGTGGGTGCCTTCATCCTCAGAGGTCTTGCGCTCCTCCTGCACCTTCACGCCCATCTTCGAGAGTCTATCCAGCACAGGCTTCAACTGGTCTGGCTTGAACTCAGCAAGCATATTGTTGCCTCTGGTCTCGAAATTATGCCCATCAACCATTTCCAGCAGTTCCTTATCCGCAAAGTACTTGCCGCCCTTCGCCTTGCTCTTTGGTACACGAATCTCGTAGTAGTTGCCACGATGGTTGTCCATGCGCTTCACCTTCACCTCACCGTCCGACGAAGTAACCTCGTCAATACCGCCATGCCAAGATGAAAGCTCAAACTTCTCAGCCACGCTGTTGATAGGCGCATCCGTTGTCAAGCCCTTAGGGTCGAATCGGTCTGGCATCAGGATACCAGTCTTCACCTCACCAGTATCAGTAGTATATTTAACCAGCTGACCGCCCAAGCCCTGATCCTTACTGTCAACCAAAGCCTGCATCAGGTTACCGGTCACGATATAACCATTCTTGCGGCTCTCATTGCTTGTCAGTCTATCCCAGTTATCAAAGTTTTGGTTCAATACTCTGAGATGGCTGTCTCCCATACCGATTGCCTGCTTAGTCATGTTGTCGATGGCACTGATAACATCCGCCTTGTTGTCACCTGCGCCCACCTTACCTGCGATAGGGAAGGTAATCTTTCTTCTGCCATCCAAGGTTGCAAAGGAAACGGAAGAAGCGTTAGGCGAGAAGTTATCCGTAATCTTAATGTCAATGAGTCTTCCGTAACTATTGCCGAATCCGCTCAACTCGTTTGGATTGTTCATATCCATAGGCAGAACGAAAGCACCGTTGGTATCGAATGTATCAAGCACTCGGTCAAACATTTCAGCCTTAGCTTTCAGATTCTTCACCACGTCATTCAGCTTATCCTTCTCCTGCTTATAGAATGTGTCATACTGGAATCCTGCATTCTTCACAATCTGCTCATCGGTCATGCCCGATTTATCCTGACCCTTCTTGCCATCCTTGATGTACTTCTCCTTAGCCTTGGTAGCAACCTTCACCGCACGCTCCTCATACTTTTGGGTCTCGTCGGCAATCTTCTTGTCGAAGTATTCCTTCACGGTAGCCTTCTTCTCAGCCTTGTATTCCTCCCAAGTCTTGCCGCCAGTCAAGCCTTGCTGCGAAGCCTTCACCTCAGAAGCCTTCATAGGCTTTTTCAAGATAGCCATGTTCACCTTTTCTATATAGGTGTTATCAGCAAAGGCATTGTCGCCGCCCGGCTCTGCGCCCTGCTTCCAAACCTCCTTGCGGATAGTCTTAGCCTTCAGTGGCAGCTCGGTAATCTCCAAGTCATTCTCACCCATTTCGTTGAGACGCTGAATCTCGTTGGCATAAAGCTCGCCAATCTCCTGCAACATCTTCTCCTGCTCGCTTACTCTTAGCAAAGCCATACGTCCAAGCAACTTGCTTGCGTCGGCACCAGCTTCACCATCGCCAACACTTCCGCCACTTGCCACAAGGCTCTGCGGGTCGATTCTGGACAAATCATCGCCATAGCTATTTTCCCATCCGAATGGGTCCGCCATTCGGGAATAAAGGTCAAGATGCTCTGCCATATACTCACGGACCACCTTGTCACCATACTTGTTGGTAATGTCGGCAACGTCCATTTCGTTGAACTTACTCTTCTGCGAAGAAGTAGTGTTGGCATCAAGCGACTTCAACTTAGCCTTGAACATCATCAGCAGTCGCTGCTCGGCAGGAATCAGGGAAACAACATACTCGTAAGCACCTCTTAATACCTGTCCTGTTCGGTCAATACGTCCACGCATCTGAACCTCATCATTCACGTCAAGCTGCTGTTGCGCCACAATCATCACTCGCTTTCTCTGGTCCTTATACTTGCTCGAAGCATGAAGAGAGATACCAGTGGCAGCACTCTTATTCAGGATAAGCGCATCAATCTGACCGTCGTTAAATTCGCGCGCGAGTTTCTTCTTGTCGGTATCAGCACGCTTCACCTTGGTAACAGTTCCGTTTTCGTTATACACAAACTCGGTCTGTCTTCCGGTCAACTCGCCAACCTTATATCCTGCCTTCTGCAACTCGTTCTTGATAACATCAATAGGGGAGAGAGAAAGACCTGTACTAGTCTGCTCAATCTTCTTCTCCAGTTCGTGATAAGCCTCAACAGCCTCTTCGCCCAAGTCTTCAAGCTTGAAATAACCGCTTTCGCTATTGTCCTTGGCATCCTTCTGGGTGTAGCGAAGTGTACCCTCCAGACCCTTCTTCAACGATGTACCCAAGTCTGGTGCGTCCATTTCCTCGCCGAGCGCAAGGTTGCCAGTCTGCGATTCATTGGTATTGTTCAAGGCAATCACAGGTTTCATGCCCTGCTTCAAGTAGTCGATGGCACGCTCTGCTGCAGATTTGGCTTTCAGCGAGAGAAGCACCTGCTGAACGGTATTGAACGCCTTGCTTGCAAAAGGCTGATTCTTGATACCCAGGGCAGCAGTACCCTTCTTGATACCGATAGTAGATTGAATCTCGGCAAGCTCCTCGTTGCGCTTGTCAACGTAGCCTGAAACATATTTCTTCTGGAAATTGATAATATCATTAAACAAACCGATGATACTATCATACTGCTCTCGCTGCTCCTGCACTCGCTCAGGATCATCAATCGCCTTCCAGTCGATGGTTACGCCGGTCATATCTCGCTCACGGCGAATCATCTGACCGCATTGTGTCAAGGTCTGACTCATAATCTCCTGCAAGGTAGCACCACCACGCTTCACCGCATCAATCAAGTCGGATGCTTTCATACCGCCCTCATTCATGGCAGTACGCAAAGCGTAGATAGGCATATTGTCTGGTCTCTTGGCAAAGGTAGCCGAGAAGAAGGTAACATTCTTTGCCTTCTGAATAATGTGTTGGAAATAGTTGCCCTGACCGCTATTGCCGCCAGCCGTGTGGCTCTCGTCAAGGATAAGGTAAGCGTTGTCCATCAGTTTCTCGATGGCATCACGTCTCTTCTGTCCGCTCAGGGCAGCAGCACCGAATGATTTACCCTTTGCAAGCTTTCTCTCCTTGCGGTTGCCGTCCTCGTCAAACTCATACACACCATTGCTTACTTGGCTGTAAGTAGTCAATACATGGTCATACTCATCTGGCAGCTTGCCGTTCTTTTCAATGTAGTCGAGCACACGCTTCACCTCGCTCTTCGATGGCAGGGCGAATACCACGTTACCCTCCGAGTCGGTAATGGCAGCTTCCTTGGCACTACCGAATACAAAAGGTCTCAGCTCAGGGCTACCAATGTCCACCAAGTCACGATAAACATCACTCAGCAATCCTGCTGTCTTGGTAAAATACACTGGCACCTGCCCCTGCTTCTTGGCATATCTGATAAGCGAAGCAGCCTGTCTTCCCTTACCGATACCAGTCATATCTCCGATAATAAAGGCGTTGCCCTTCTTCGCCTGCTGCAAGGCAAGGGCTACAGAATCAACCTGCTCTGCGGCAAGATGAGAATACAAATCGTCCTTATCATTGTAGCCCAGTTCATCAACAAGGAACTGGTCGGCATCGCCCAACTTTTCAAGATTCTTATTCACCGCCTCCTGTTGGTCGGCAGGCATCACTGCCTTCAGGGTGAATGGATTTCCACTCTTTGGTGCATAGGCAACCTTCTCTGTACTTAGTCCACGTACGGATTTGTCCACCCGCTGTAGTTGTCCCCGTGGTCCGCTTCCTGTCCCGGTGCTGGCAGGTTCATCAGAACTTGGCTGAGTGTCATTCCGTCCAGCTCCTCCTGATCCAGATACTCGTCCGTCATTGGCTCCAGCGGTTGGTTCTTTGCTTGGAGTAGGCTCTGCCCCTGTTCCGTCTGCTCTACTATCTCCATCAGGAAGTTCTCCATCTTTTCCTGGCTCGGTTCCTCGTTGATTGTCCAAGTCATCATGGGTTCCTGATACGGAAGATGTGTCAGATACGTCAGACCCTCGCTTACCATCTGGTTCGCTTCCTCCTCGTTCTCTTGCTCGTACTCTCTCTTTAGGAGCACTAGCAGAGCCTTGTTTATCAGGTTCTGCGTTAACTTTTCCTCCTTCTTCTCCGATGGAAGAATCCATCCGTTCACCTCGTAGTATATCATCTTCAATTCGTTTATAAAGTTCGTCATAATCTTTCACGGTCTCGGCTCTAGCCTTATCCTTCACTGGTGGAAAGGCATTCTCATTCAAGCGTCTTCCGTTTATCAAAATAATACGTGTAGGGTAGCTGGTTCCCTGCTTGGCGTAGAGACTACCATCCACATTAATCACGTCCTCCACATTATAGTGGCTATAGAGATAACCAAGGAAAGCCTTATCCTTCGGATTCAGACTTCCGTTCTTGGCGTATTCCGTCTTGCCGCCAATAATAATAGCAGCACGACCATCGTCCTTCATGCTCTCCAAGGCATTGATAGCCATCTGTCCTTCAAGAGAAGAAATCTTGTAGCCGTCATACTCCTTAGGGGTAGCACTACCGAATGGTGGATTTGTCACCACCACGTCAACGTCCTTGTCTGCAAAAGGCTGGGTTCCGTCCTGACTGGTAACGTTCTTGAAGCCCTGTCTTCTCAGGTTCGCCAATCGCTGGGCATCAATATCGTTCACATGCACCTTATCCATTGGCAAGCCGATGGTAAGCATGCCGTTGCCGGCACTAGGCTCCAGAGCACTCTCAATCACCTTGCCGTTACCCTTCACATACATATCCGCAAGGAAAGCGTAAGGGGCAGGGGTAGAATACTGCTGCTTCATCACTCGCTCAGAATCACGCTGGTTGAGGCTAGGCTGATTCTCATAGAGTGTCTTGATACGTTCAAACTTCACGGCATCGTTGGTTGATTCAGAAGAAGCGATACCTCTTGCTCGCTTAACAATAGCAGTTTCAGCAAGCTCCTGAAGGTCTGTGTCCTTAATATCCTTCAAGCCAACTCTTTCAGCGATTTGTCTCAGTTCAACAATACCGTTAAACTTATGCTTGAAACCCAACTTTATGTTCACTGTATCAATAAACTTCTTCTCAGCCATCTTTCTTTCCTCTGCACTCTTGGAGTCACCCACCAGATTCTCCTGATGCTTAGGCGAAGTCTTCTCATAGTAGTCAGCCCAATCCTTCAAGCTCATGCGCTGCTCGCCGTCACGATAGCGGATATTCATCATCTGCTCATAGATGGCATCCACGTCTTCCTTCTTGAAAACCTTGGCAGCAGGCGCAAACTCCTTGCGCATTTCCTTCACCACGTCTTCAAGATTGTGCATGCCTCTCTTGATTCTCAGATAAGCATTTTCAGCCATGGCACCAACAAGCTTAGGCAACAGCTCCAACTGTTTAGAGTTAAGACCAACGAATGAAGCAGACAATTCGTCCTTTCCGGCATTCTTAAGCATATCCCAAAGGTCATTAACCTTCTTGTTGGAAGCAGCTACTGCCGCATCGTCCGCCGTCTGCTGAGGCTTCTTTTCAGCCTCTACCTTAGCATTCTTCTCCTTCTCGAATCCTTCTGCAGCATTCTTGATTCCCTCCATAGGGTCAGCCGATGGTTCCGTTTTAGGAGCCTCAACCTTAGGTTCAGCCTTCTGCTCTCTAGTCTTGGCAAAGATACTTTCGTAGATAGCACGGTGCAAATCATCGGTCACGTCTCCGTTCAGATAGTCCAGAGCCATATCCTTCACCACATCGTCCACGTCAGCCTTCATAATCTCCTCCTCAGTCAGAGGATGCTCCTTCTTGAACTCAGCTGCAGCCGCCTCAATCGGGTTAAACTGAGGGACTGTCTTCTCTTCTTTAGGAAGGAGTGGGAGAGGACTTTCTTCCTTCTTGCTGTCAATATACTCAGTAACCTCATTAAGATCGCCAAACTTCTTGCCATCATACTCATAGTAAGACCCAGTGTACTCGCCCTTTTTGTTAGGCTCATCAACCTTCATCACTTCCTTGTCTCCATCAATCACAATCTTTTGCTTCATGATAGGACCGTATTTTGATGGGGTCTCGGTTTCCTCGTCAGTAACCTTAATACGACTTTCAAGTTCTTTGTTTACTAAGTCGTCTGGTTCTTCTACTCTTGGTCGTTCTGGTTCTGTTCCTGCTTCTGCTGGTTCATTTCCTCCTGATGTTTCTTGTTGAGGTTCTTCATTGCCTGAAACATCATTGCCTCCTTCATTTTCTGAATGTCCTGTTCCATAATCTTGCCATTTCTTAAAGTCCAAAAATTCTTTTACTAACTCTTCCTTGGTAGGAGCAGCCTCAAAGATACTGCCCTCGCCAGTGTTCCTAGCGGCAGCAATGCGGTTGTACTCATCAAGCAAATCTCTGAAATCAGATACCTTGCCCTCCAAGGCTAAAGCCATCATCTGAGAGATAGATGGGTATCGCTTAGCCGCATCCTCGCCGAACATATCCGATGTTCTCAGCAGCGTATCAACCTTGTTTCCGCCCTGTCTTGCCTCATAGTACAACTGGATAGCTTGGTCTATCTCATCACGAAGAGAGAACTCGCCCAGCTTCATATTGTCCATCACCGAGCGGATAGCGTTGATAGCCTTATTCTTCACCGTAGAGTCGATGCCCAGCATTCTGATAGTCTCAGGCTTGAAGATGGAACCCAAGAGAAGGTTCTTCACGAACTCCCTGCCCTGTGCCGAAAGTCGTTCAGGGCTTTCCATCATCTGAGCCACCTCATTCTGTCCGATGATGCCTTTGTTTACTAACGTCTTGATAAGGTCATTTATTGCCTTTGAATTGTTAAAGAAAGCATCAAGTGAGCCGTTTCCGTCAATCTCGGCAACGATAGCACCTATCTCATCAGATGTCAAGGTCTTAGACTTAGCCACCGCCTGTTCTGTGTTGCTCTGAGTCTTCTTCTCGTTTCTGTTGAACTTGGCGAAGGTAGCCGCATCGTATGGCAGTCTTTCGTCGGTAACCATTACCAGGCGTGGATGCTCAATACCGCTTTGCTCAATCTGTTCTCTGGTAAAGCCGAAGTTCTCGGCATTCTCCAGAAGGTCGTTGATGTATTCGCCGTCCGTGCCGTCCTTTGCAGCCTTCTGTCCTGCCATGGTTCTACCGTTACCATCATAAACGATACCCTCGTTAGATACCACTGGCACCTGCTCGATAGCCATACCATTATACTTTCGGGCAATCTGGTCGGTATTCTGCTGAGCCGCCTTGTCGTGTTCGTAGTCACGATCGTTCACGGTTCTACCCTCAGCATCAGTAGGGAATCCCTCTGATTTCTTATAGCCATTGTTCACGTCATGCGAAGGAGTAAGACTTTCTGCTGGCACAATCTCATAGTGTCCCTTAATCTTGGTCTCTCCGTCAGGCAGCATTCTTGTGCGCTTGTTGCCCACAAGTCTAGGCGCATTCACAAACTTCTGTGCAGCCACGCTACCAGCCTCATGTGCGCCCTCTGCCTGTTCTGGTGTGCCCACGGTCTCGGCAACCTTCTTGGCAGTCATAGTCTTCTTGATATTCTGAGTGTGCTCCAACTGCTTCTTGGCAGCCTCAACTGTCTTAGTCTTCAAAGCCTCCTGCTCCATGATGTCGTTAGGTTCGGCGGTATAGTCCACCTTCATCTTCTCGGCATCCTTCAAAGCCTTCTCAGCTTTCTGAATCTGTCCGTCCACCACCTTCTCGGCATTCTCCCCGAAGTCCTCTGTAAGAATCTCAGCACTCTGCTCTGGAGTCATGCTAGCATGATCAGGCGTAGGTCTTCCCTTGCTATCCGTAGCCATAGGAACATCGGAACCATCGGCAAACTTTCGGGTAGGCTGAGGCTGCTCTTGTGGTACTAATTCCTCATTTGTGGTATTATCTTTGCCCGATGTGGTATCAACTTTTGTTAAAGTGGTATTATCTTTTGTTAAATCACCCTCTTTTGTGGTACTATCTTCCGATTTTGTGGTATTATCTTGTGGTGCATTCTGCTCCTGCTGCGCCTTGGCAGCATCCTGCATCGCCTGCTCCTGTGCCGCCTGATTATAAGGCTCAGAGTTCTTCATCTGCAATCTCTGACGATACTCAGCAGCAAACTGGTCGATAGGCTGATTCTGGAACAGAGTAACCTCATCTGCCTTCACGTAAACCAATTCCTTGGTATTAGGGTCAAGACAGACAAGCATATCGCCGCTGCCTTCCTTCGCCTTGCCAGTAGTCTGGTCGAATGCAACATCACCCGAACCTACAAGAAGGGTTCTGCTGTTGCTGTCCTGTACATACAGAGCCTGCTCGCCGTCCATCTTCTGACCGTTCAGCGTTCCGTGATAACTCCAATCAGAAGTAAATTCCTTCACGTTTTCCTCGATGGCATCAGCAGTAGCCTGCTGCATACCCTGCACTCTAGCGTTCGCATTGATATATTGGGCAAGTGGGGTCAACTCTTCTTGGGTCAATCCATTCTGAATGAGTGCATCGTAAATCTGTGCCGGTGTCAAGCCCTGCTGGTGCAATTTCTCAAACACCTGCTTGAAGACATCGTTTCCTTCCATGGCAGCATCAAGAGCTTGCTCTGCGTTGCGAAGATTTCTCAATTCATCCAATACCACTTCTCCGTTCGGCTGCTCGGTACCAAGGTTGTTGTCCTCAGCCGCCGCCTTACCTTGGCTTGCAGACTGGTCTTCATGTGGTCTTCCGCTAGGGAAAAGTTCATCTTCCAGTGCTCTCTTCACACCATAGAAGATTCTATTCTCCTCATCGGTACGCTTCATCGGGTCTTTCTGCATGATTTTGTCAATATCAACAATCATTTGTCCCTTATCGTTGAAAATCTCCTTCAATGCGTTCATAAAACCGCCGACAACCTGCGAGGTTCCCGATTTGAGATAACCATACGAGCCGTTTTTGTCCACATACTTCTCCCAGTCAAGATAGAGCGCACTCTTCGGGTTGCGCAAGTCATTAATCAGCTGGGCGTTTTTCGGGTCTGTAACATCCTTGCTTGTGTCATAGCCGTTATCACGGAGGAAGCCAAGTGCCAGACTGGTAACATTTCCGTCCTCATCAGTAAGCTGCATATCCTTCATCTTGGAAAATCCAATCAGCGAGAGCATATCATCGTTGTCACGATAAAGCTTCTGCTTGTAAAGGATGGCACGTCTCTGATCGGCATTCTTATAAGATGTACGTGTAAGAAGGGTTCCGTTCTTGGTGTATTCAAGAATCTGCTTATTCTTCACGTCGTTCACGCTGCGGTAGCTTCTGCCCCTTGTAGTATTGAACAGTCCCATCGCCGCATTCACCTTCTCCTTGGTGCTCTGCGAAACCTCTGGGTCGTTCATGAAATCCGTGTATGCCGTTTTGTATTTCGGATCTCTTGGAGCAGTCTTCGATGCACGGTCCACCTTCACAAAAGCATCCATCAGATTCTTTCCCGATGCAGAAGAAATCAGCTCATTCTTCTCGCCAGGAGTCAGACGAATATCCACGGCGATAGGGGAACCGTTGGCATTCTTGCCAATCACGAAATTACCACCGCTGTTATGGGTAAGATGATGCAGAATGTTGCCCATCTTCACGAAGTTGCTAGGCTCGCCAGCCTTGAATGCGCCAACCATCACAACATCTTCCAACCAAGTACCAAAGGAAATATCCTTATCTCCTGTCACGTTGTCGGCAACCATCATGGTTCCAGCCTCAACGCCAAGACCAGCAGCCGTAGCACCAAACTTCTGTGTGCCATGCAGCAACCGCTCTCCTGTACTTTTCTCCAAACCAGTGATTCCGAACTTGGAAACCCAAGGAGACATCACCGCACCAGATACACCAAACATAGCACCAGTTACAGCACCGTGTCCTGCACCTTTCAGTCCAGCCTCACCGATAGCCTGCAAAGAAGTATCATCACCAGTTGAAGCTTGACTCAATGCGGCAGTAACGCCCGAATATCCTGCAAGATTCAGAGAACTTGTAGCCGTTCTAGTACCCAATCCCGACATTATCTTCTGTGCGGTTGTCATGTTTGCCACCTTGAAAGCCATCTGCTGTGCGGTAAGTTTCTGTGCTGCCTTCATCACGCCAGCCTTCACCAGTCCGTTAGTCAAAACTCGGGTTCCAGTATTCACGGCAGCACTTGCGCCGGCACCGATTACGGCAAGCGGACCAGAATCTGCAGCCATGTTTACGGCAGTAGATGCGAATCTCGTACCGATGCCCGAGCGATAGGTTTCATCCTTGTGTCCTGCAACCTTCTGAATCTCCGCATCACCATCCGCAATAGCAATACCTTCCTGCAATCTCTGTCTTGTATCTCTAGACATCACGGAAGGAGCCAACACCATACCGATAATAGAGTTGCTGAGGTTCTTGGCAATATAGTCAAGCGCACCATGAGGCATGATTTCCTCCTGATTACGCATCGTCAGAGCCTTCTGAGCATAGTTCATAATCTCTGGAGTAACATATTTGTCAACGTATTCCTCCACGCCCATGTTAAGTTTCTCTGCGCTCTCGGCAATATGGCGTTGCATTCCTTTCTGCGAGTAAATCTCGTTGATTTTGCTGCTGAGATTGTTCATCAGAACGTTCTGACGGTTCACCTGCTCCTGCGTCTGGGCATCACGGAAAGCCTGTTCCTTTACCGATTGAGGCGCATAGATACCGCCCATCTTGTCAAGGTTCTGCTGATACTGCTGACGTGTCAATTCCTGTGCCTCATTCATGGAAGAATCAACAAGACTGAGCAAGTCATTACCCAAAAATCCTTTGGTCTTACCGTCATTTCTTACGAACTTGTTACCCTCCACCTCATACTGAGCAAGAGTTCTTGCATCATCCTCTCGCTGCTGCTTGGCTCTAGCCTGTCTAGCCTCAGGAGTAGAAAGCTGCTGCATCGTCTCGTTGAAGTTCTTGGCAGTAGGGGTTATTCTGCTTCTGCTGATAGGGGTTGCTCTCTGCTGTTTCTGACGTTCAGCCTGTTCCTGTGCTCTTTGCATGCGCGCGCGCATATTGCTAGCCTGAACCTGCTGCATCGGGTTCATCTGGTCGTTACGCATGTGCGCCAGCTTCCAGTTCTGCATATAGTCTGTACCAGAAGCGGTTGCCGTTCTAGGCTGCATAGGCTTCTGCTGCATAGGCTTAGTCTGTTGATACTGCGCCGCCACCTCCTGCGCTCTCTCCTTCATCGTCTGCTTCTTGACAGGCTGAACTGGAGTCTGCGCATTTCTCTGTCTTGCAGCCTTCAAGCTAGCCTGACCGCCACGGAAGAGCTTCATATTGAACTCCTCATAGGTGCTTGATTGCACCGCTCCGTCTGCCTTCAATGCGTCATACAGTTTCTTTCTGTTCAGATAGCCCTGCTTGCCAGGCGCACCTACGAACTTATGGAAACTGTTCCAATCGCCTTGCACCGCACCGTCGGCTTTCAAGGCTTTGTACAAATCAAAGTAATTTGTGTTATCACTCATATTTATATATTAATGTTTATAAACCAAGTTTCTTTGTATTCTTATAGCCGTTCTTCGACTTCTGTGTAGGTTTTCCTCCACCAGAACCCTTTGGAGCAGCTTTCTTCTGGGCAGCAGCCTTGGCAGCCGCCTTCTTCTGTGCAGTCTGCTTACCAATCTGTGTAGCAACAGAGTTGCCTCTTGTGGTATTCGATACCTTCTTGATACCGTCTCTGGAATAAACCTCCTGACTTGTAGTACTTGAAGAAGGCGTATCTGTCTTATAACCAAGCTCGGCTGCTCTGGCAATCCAGCTCTTTTCGTTCTTGAAATGCTCAGTCTGTCCAGTAACAGGGTTATAGAGCGAATAGCCGCCTGCGGAACTATGACCGCCTCCGCTTCCGCCTGATCGTCCGCTACCACGCTTGTTGATAGACTGCTGCCTGAGACCATTGGAGATAGCCGCCTGCTGTTCTCTGAACTTGAACTGTCTTTCCCAGTTGTCCTGCTTCTGCTTATCCTGCTCCGCCTGTCTCTGAGCCGAAGCCGCATCCTTATCCCTGCGGTAGTCGAACTTATCCTTTGCAAGCTGGGCATTCTCGCCACGAAGCCCCATCAGGTATTCCTTATATACCTTGTCTGCCTTGGCAGCACTGCTTTTCAGGTCGAACTCCGCCGCCTTGTAAGCTGCATCAGCGTCAATGGCAGCCTGTTTCTGTCTCTGAGCCTTTCGGTTCTGATACCCCTGTTCCATCATGGCAGTAGGGTCGTTGAACTGCTGCAGAGGCGCACCCTTGGAAGTATTCACGATGTTAGCCATGTGGCGTATGGCATCGGCAAAGGATGCGATATTCTCCCTGTTGGTAGTCATTCGTCGGTCATACTCTTCAGGAGTCTCGCCCTCCCTCATGCCCGGTCTGTTCTTTGGAATCAGCTTGCCGAGCCACCCGAAGAATCCGCCATCCCTCTTTGAAGGGTCTGCCTGAAACTCGGGAGCCTGCTTGCTCTGTGCCGTCTGATAGCCGCTCAAAGCAGAAGAAAGCGCATCATAGCTAGGTGTGCCGTCCTCATTCCATCCTGTAGGCTGCTTCATTCCCTCGAAACTGGTCTGAGGCTGAGGAGTGTTGTCTGCCGCATCACCCATGTATGGAGTCTGTACTGGTCCCAAAGCTGGGTTGGCATAGCCATTTCCCTGCGGAACGAACTCTTCCTGCTTCGGCATCTGGGTAAAATCCGTTACTGGAGCCGCCCCTGTCTGCACTGGCTGAGGCTGAAACTTTCCCATGGCATTGCCGCCCTGCTGGAATACGTTCACGCTAGCCACCGCTGGAATACCGCCCTGCGGAGCACCCTGCATCACCTGATTTCCGCCACCCATCACTTGATCGTAGTCTGGATGTCTGGCTCTCATCATGTCCAAAGCCGCCTGAGGATACCCACTAATAGTAATGGGTGTCCTCTTCGGCTGCTGTGTATCTTGATTGTTTGTTGGCATAGCTTACTTCTCTGATTTAATAATAATTACGCCTGTAAGGTCGGCACCTTCCTCTGCAATATCAGCACAAACCTTTTCCTGAAGTTTCGTCAATTCTTCCTCGCTGATTTCTGGTGTAGGAATGCGAGGTTTCTTGTCTGGGTCAGAGCACTCATAGACAATATCGGTACCATCGAAATGAAGCGCATACTTCACACGCTTACCTCCATGATTGATGATTAAGCTCAGTTCTTTCTCGTTGCAAATGTCTTGATTGATAGGATTCCAAAGACACTCATGAGAAGCACGGTTAACATACAACTTAATAGCATCAGCGTTGCGCTTCCAGTCGATGCCGTTACCAACCTTGTTGGCAAGCAGCTTCTTCAACACCTCGTTCTCCACAACATATTTCAGACCTAACTCGGCAAGATTCTTCTCACGAATCTTTGTAAGGCGAAGTTCCTCGGCAACGTCAGCCAAAATAGCGTTCTTGTCATGGATAATGCCGTTCAGTCGGGCAATCTCCTTGCCGAGACGCTTAATCTTCTTTGCCTGCTCATCCAACAAGGCATCGTTGAACTGGGAGGCTGATTCATTGAGAGCAGGGTTCACGCCAGAATCTTCCTTGATGCGGTTCTCAGCAGAGCCAGGAGCCTTTGTGTTCTTTTCGTACTCCTTCTTCAAGCGAGCCTTGCGCTCTTTGTACTTTGATTCTTCCATAAGAGCAAGATAACCGTTCTCCGCAACCACTCTCATAGCTTCACTTACTTCTATCTTTTCCCATGAGGCAGTCTTAACGTCTTCGACCAGTACACCTAGAAAACGCTCTACCACGAAACCTTCTTTCTCCAATATCTTCTTTGCTTCTTCTAATGTCATAATCTATTTTGTTTTAATATTTAACTTCATTAACACTTCCCGAAAAATTAGGGGTGGGGGAAATCGGAAAACCGAAATCCAGAAAGAGGGGG
>ERZ1026772.72-NODE-72-length-73056-cov-6.541335_pt1 | contig 73056 bp, 67 predicted proteins | sample MGYA00380124_ERZ1026772 | MGnify/ENA primary metagenome ERZ1026772 (study PRJEB33269, sample SAMEA4719760) | human gut metagenome | biome: human-associated habitat; feature: organic feature; material: feces | place: Cameroon | collected 2013-10 ...
TTTTTACACCTTAAATCCGGATTTATTCTTTTTAATTATCAATGATGAAAGTAATGAAGCAAATATAATGGTAACGATTTCTAATACGGTAAGTATAATATTCTTAATAGAAAAAGCATTTATTATAGTTAATATTATCAACAGGCTGTTTGACAGTATCGACATCATAAAAATATTATTGTTGATTTTGCCGACTGAGATTATAGGCGTAAGAAGCGACACAATAAAAATTGTCGTTATTGAAAATACATTATAGTAAACAATATCTAAATCAAGGCATAGAATTATTTTTGAAAAAAGCAGCAGTAATGCTGTGGTCAGAAGTATTGACGATAAAACTGATTTTGCTGCAAATTTTGTAAGTATATTATTGCTTTTAATAATTTTTTTCATAAAAAAATCCCCCGATCTATCCATTAAAGGATATTCGAGGGGTTTGCTTTTTATTACAGACAGTTAGTCTTTTTTATCTTTGTTTTTCTTCTCGTTCTTTTTCTGAGCAGCAGCTTCTCTTGCCTTTTCAACTTCTTTTTTGTGCTGCTCGGTCTTTGTAATATTGGTGTTAACAGCCCAACGCTGAATCTTCATCTTGTTTCTGTCGGCACCTGTTTCGATGATAAGATCCTCTTCACGAATTGTTACAACTCTGCCTACGATACCGCCGATTGTAACGATTTCGTCACCGATTTCAAGAGAAGAACGCATTTCCTGTTCTTCCTTTTGACGCTTCTTCTGAGGTCTGATCATCATAAAGTACATTGTAGCAAACAAAAGAAGCATAAGAATAATGTATTGAACGGTACCGCCTTTTCCGCCGGTAGCATCCATTGTTTGGTTAAACATTAAGATAAAATCCATATTTTTTCTCCTTAAATTAAATTCATTTTATTATATAATATACAGTAACTAATTGCAAGTTAAATTTATATTCTTGTATCAAGTTTTACACAATATTCATTTTTATAATCATCAAAGCTGTTGTTTTCTATGTTTTCTCTAATTTCACTCATAAGATTATTGTAAAAATAAAGGTTGTGCATTACTGCAAGTCTCATACCGAGCATTTCACCTGCTTTAAGTAAGTGTCTTACATAAGCTCTTGAGAAATTTTTACAGGTCGGACAGTTGCATTCCTCGTCAATAGGGTGATCGTCAAGAATATACTTGGCATTGTTTATGTTAATTACGCCTTTTTTAGTAAATAACTGCCCGTGTCTCGCATTTCTTGCAGGCATAACGCAGTCAAAAAGGTCTACTCCCCTGCTGACTCCCTCGATAATATTTCCCGGGGTGCCTACTCCCATTAAATATCTTGGTTTGTTTTCGGGCGCAAAAGGAGTAACAGCGGAAATAATACGGTACATATCTTCCTTAGGCTCACCTACGGCAAGTCCGCCGATAGCGTATCCGTCTAAATCAAGCTTTGCAATTTCTTTCATATGCTCCACTCTTAAATCGTCGAAGGTGCAACCCTGATTAATACCGAAAAGCATTTGATTTTTATTAATCGTTTCAGGCAAGGAGTTAAGTCTGTCCATTTCTTTTTTTGAACGCTCAAGCCATCTGAGAGTTCTTTGACAAGAAGCTTTTGAATACTCATATTTAGCAGGATTTTCTACACATTCGTCAAAAGCCATTGCAATGGTGCTGCCTAAATTTGACTGAATACGCATACTTTCCTCAGGTCCCATAAATATTTTTCTTCCGTCAATATGAGAATTGAAAGTAACGCCCTCTTCGGTTATTTTATTAAGCTTAGCAAGTGAAAAGACCTGAAATCCGCCCGAATCCGTAAGAATCGGTCTGTCCCAATTTGTAAATTTATGCAGTCCTCCGAGCTGTGCAACCTTGTCATCACCGGGTCTTACATGAAGATGATATGTATTGCAAAGCATTACCTGTGCGCCGACTTCTTTTAAGTCAACAGTCGAAAGACCGCCTTTAATCGCTGCCACGGTAGCAACATTCATAAAACATGGAGTTTGTACCGTACCGTGTACGGTTTCAAATTCACCTCGTCTTGCATTTCCTTCTTTTTTTAACAGTTTATATGCCATAGTTTCTCCTATTTTGTGTCAATAAATAAGCACGCATCACCGAACGAAAAGAATCTGTATTTTTCTTTAACGGCAATTTTGTATGCGTTCATAACATTGTCGTATCCTGCAAATGCAGAAATAAGCATTATAAGTGTGCTTTCGGGTAAATGGAAATTAGTAACCAAACCGTCGATACACTTAAATTCATAACCAGGATAAATAAATATTGAGGTGTCGTCCTCATCCTCACATATACATCCGTTTTTGGTAGCAACAGATTCAAGCGTTCTTGTACTTGTGGTTCCTACGCTTATTACCCTGCCGCCGTTTTTCTTGGTTTCATTAATAAGGTCGGCTGTTTCTTTACTGATATGATAATGCTCGGTGTGCATTTTATGTTTTGTCACATCGTCAACCTTAACCGGTCTGAATGTTCCAAGACCGACATGTAAAGTAACATATCCTATATTGACGCCCATAGCTTTAATCTTTTCAAGCATCTCTTTGGTGAAATGCAGTCCGGCGGTAGGTGCAGCCGCTGAGCCGAGTTCACGAGAATAAACGGTTTGGTATCTTTCACCGTTTTTGAGTTCCTGTGTAATATAAGGAGGAAGGGGCATTTTGCCTATTTTATCCAAAATCGTATATATTTCCTTAGAGTCACAGTTAAAACGAATTTTTCTGTTGCCGTCCTCGGTGATTTCGATTACCTCGCAATCCACCAATCCCTCGCCAAACTCAAAATGAGTACCGACTTTTGCTCTTTTTCCCGGCTTACAAAGACATTCCCAAACATTATTCTCGTTTTGCTTTAGCAGCAGAAATTCTACAACGGCACCTGTTTCCTTTTTAACACCGTATATTCTTGCAGGAATTACACGGGTGTCATTTAGAATAAGACAGTCACCTGCTCTCAAATAATCTGTTAAATCCCTAAATATTCTATGCGAAGTTTCTCCCGTGTTCTTATCAATAACCATCAATCTTGACGAGTCTCTCGGCTCAACAGGCGTCTGAGCGATAAGCTCTTGGGGTAAATCATAGTAAAAGTCAGATGTTTTCATTATAATCTCCGAATTATTGTAAATTATTAATTGACAACTATATATAATTAGTGATATTATATATACTAAATTATATGAAGCGCTAAGCACTTCGTATATTATATTGCAAAACATAAAATATTACAAGTTCTAAGGAGAAAATATTTATGAAAAAGTTTAATGTCGGCATCGTTGGTGCTACGGGTATGGTTGGTCAAAGATTTATGACCTTGCTCGAAAATCATCCTTGGTTTAATGTTACCGTTCTTGCGGCTTCATCAAGAAGCGCAGGCAAGCAGTACGGCGAGGTTATTGGTAATAAATGGTGTATGGACACACCTCTTGCGGATAAATATAAAGAAATGGTAGTTATGGATGCTACCGGTGACATCGAAAAAATCACCTCAATGGTAGATTTCGTATTCTGTGCAGTAAATATGAAGAAGGACGAAATCAAGGCTCTTGAGGAAGAATATGCAAAGCACGAATGCCCTGTTGTTTCTAACAACTCGGCTCACAGATTTACCGATGATGTACCTATGGTTGTTCCCGAGCTTAATGCAGAGCATATCAATATCATTCCTGCTCAGCGTAAGCGTTTAGGCACAAAGCGTGGCTTTATCGCAGTTAAGTCAAACTGCTCACTTCAGTCATATGTTCCTGCACTTTACCCTCTCCACGAGAAGTTTGGTGTAAAGGATGTATTGGTTTGCACATATCAGGCTATTTCAGGTGCAGGCAAAACCTTTGAAACTTGGCCGGAAATGATTGATAATGTTATTCCTTACATTGGCGGCGAGGAAGAAAAGAGCGAGCAGGAGCCTCTTAAAATTTGGGGTAAAATCGAAGGCGACAAAATCGTCAAGGCTGACAAACCTAACTTTACTGCACAGTGTATCCGTGTACCTGTATCAAACGGTCACCTCGGTGCAGTATTTGTAAACTTTGAGAAACAGCCTACTAAGGAAGAAATGATTGACATTTGGGCAGGCTTTAAGGGCAGAGCTCAGGAACTCAATCTTCCGTCAGCTCCAAAGCAGTTCCTTAACTACTTTACAGAGGACGACAGACCTCAAATTCATTCAGAGCGTATGCTTGAAAACGGTATGGCAATTTCTATCGGCAGACTCAGAGAGGATACTCAGTATCAGTATAAGTTTGTTTGCCTTTCACATAACACACTCAGAGGCGCAGCAGGCGGTGCTGTATTGCTTGCAGAGCTTCTTGCAGCTGAAGGCTATCTTGATTAATTGAAGGAGATTTTTGAAATGAAGAATCCGGTATTTACGGGATCCGCTGTTGCTATCATCACTCCTATGAATGATGATTTCAGCATTAATTATGACGAATTTAAGAGATTTATTGATTGGCAGATTGATAACGGCACAGACGCTATTGTAATCTGCGGTACAACGGGTGAAAGTTCAACACTTAAAACAGTTCATCACCTTGAAGCAATCAAGTTCTGCGTTGAGTATGTAAACGGCAGAGTACCTGTTATCGCAGGTGCCGGCTCAAACAATACCGAATGCGGACTTGACCTTGCTGTTAAAGCTTGCGAATACGGTGTTGATGCACTCTTGCTTGTTACCCCTTATTATAACAAATGTACTCAAAAGGGACTTATTAAGCACTATACAATGTATCACGAAGCTACTAATGTTCCGTTGATTCTTTACAATGTACCGTCAAGAACAGGTGTAAACATCACTCCTGAAACTCTCAAAGAGCTTTCTAAGCTTCCGAGAGTAAACGGCGTTAAGGAAGCATCAGGCAATATCAGTCAGGTTATGAAGGTTCGTGCGCTTTGCGGTGACGACCTTAATATCTGGAGTGGTAACGACGACCAGATTCCTGCTGTTATGGCTTGCGGAGGTAAGGGCGTAATCTCAGTTCTTTCAAACATTTGCCCACGAGAGACTCACGATATGGTACAGGCTTATCTTGACGGTGATGCTAACAAGTGTACCGAAATGATGGCTAAATATCTTGAGCTTGCCAACGCAATGTTCGTAGAAGTAAACCCTATTCCTGTAAAGGCAGCCGTAAATATGATGGGTTGGAACGCAGGACCTTGCAAGATGCCTCTTTGCGAAATGAGTGATGAGCATACCGCATATGTTAAGGATGTAATGCAGAGATACGGTTTGATTAAGTAATCAAGAGGATGTTAAAATGACAGATATTATATTAAACGGATGCTGCGGTAAAATGGGTCATGTAATCCAAAGCATTGTAGACGGCAGAGATGATTGCAGAATTGTAGCCGGTGTAGACATTAGGGATACAGGCGACTGCGACTTCCCTGTTTATGCATCAATTCTTGGTGTAAATGAAAAGGCAGATGCGGTCATAGATTTTTCTAATCCGGCACTGCTCGATTCAATGCTTGAATATGGCAAAAATACTAAAACTCCGCTGATTATTGCTACAACAGGTTTTGATTCCTGTCAAAAGAAGCAAATTGAAACTGCTTCAGAGCAATGCCCAATCTTTTTCACATATAATTACAGCCTTGGGGTAAATCTTCTTGCAAGTCTTGCTAAAAAAGCTGTTAATGTTCTCGGTGCTGATTTTGATATTGAAATTATCGAAAAACACCATAATCAAAAGATTGACGCTCCGTCAGGAACTGCTCTTATGTTAGCTGACGCAATCAATGAAGAATTAGACAATAAGATGAAATATGAGTATGACCGTCACTCAAAGCGTGAGAAGAGAACAAAGAACGAAATCGGTATTCACGCAGTAAGAGGCGGAACTATCGTTGGCGAACACGAAATTATGTTTGCAGGCAGAGATGAAATCATTACTCTTTCGCATTCAGCCAGGTCAAAGGAAATTTTTGCTGTCGGTGCAGTTAATGCGGCAGTATTTATGAACGGCAAGAATGCAGGAATGTATCAAATGAGTGACCTGCTTGATTAATAAGCATTATATAATTATTAAAGGCTTTGGAAAAATCCAAAGCCTTTTTTAGTATTGATTTTTTCTTTAAGAATATAATTCCTTAATTTTCGATAGCATTTTAGGTATATCTATGCTTTGAGGACAATGAGATTTACATTTCCCGCACGAAACGCACTCATTTGCATTAACATCAATTTTGCGATACTCTTCCCTGCTTTCGTCAAGGGAAAGCTCACCGTTTTTATACCCGTTATAAACGCTGAAAATTGTACTTATTTTTACGCCCTTTGGACAATCGACACAATAATCGCAACCGGTGCAAGGTATAATATCTGATTTGTTAATTAAATCTGCTGTGTTTTTACAGATTTGAAGCTCTACATCATTCATTGGCTGAAAATCGGTAAGAGTATTCAAATTATCTTGCATCTGTTCGGTTGAATTCATACCGCTGAGAATTGTAATAACATTTTTATGGCTCGCAACAAATTTAATTGCCCACGACGCAATGCTGCTTTGGGGAGAATATTTTTTCATTTGCTCGACAGCTTTTTTTGGAACATCGTTTGCAAGCTTTCCGCCTCGGACGGGTTCCATTACAATAATAGGAATGCCTGCCTGAGTTAAAAGCTCGTATTGAGTTTTTGCGTCCTGATTGCCCCAATCAAGGTAGTTCATCTGAATCTGAGCAAAATCCCAATCGTGCGAAGCAATAATTTTCTTTAGGTCATGAACAGTTCCGTGAAACGAAAATCCGATATTTTTAACTAAACCCTGTGCCTGTTTTTCCTTTACAAAATCATAGGCTTTGTATTGCTCACATTTTTCAAAATTCTCTTTATCCAAAGAATGTAACAAATAGAAATCAAAACAGTCGATGCCTGTTCTTTCAAGTTGTTTGTCAAATATTTTTTGCATATCCTTTGGCGATTTACAAAGCCATATGGGAAGCTTATCTGCAAGAAAATATGTTTCTCTCGGATATTTTTTTAACGCAGTACCGATAAACTTTTCGCTCTTGCCCTGATGATACATATAGGCAGTATCAAAATAATTAACACCGTTTTGGTATGCCATATCAACAAGCTGTTGACCTTTGGTATAGTCGATTAAAGGGTTCGCTTCCCTTTTAAGAGGAGTTTTACAAGGCAGTCTCATTGTTCCGAGACCAAGCCTTGAAATATCCGTATTCTTAAATTTAACTCTGTCTACCATTATTCCTTCACCCAGGTTACACCCTGTGGAGTATCTTTTAGAATGATGCCTCTTGCTTTAAGTTCGTCACGAATTTTGTCGGCAGTAGCCCAATCCTTGTTTGCTCTTGCCTCTTGTCTCTGCTCGATAAGCTTTTCAATTTCGTCGTCAATATCATTAGACTTTCTATTATATACCAAACCGAGTACACCTGTAAGCTCGTCAAACATTTGAGCAGCTTTGTCGCAGACATTCTTTGATACGGTTTTATTAATGATTTGAGTATTGATTACGCTTACCAAGTCGAAAACTGCAGCGATAGCGTCGGCAGTATTAAGGTCGTCATCCATTGCAGTAATGAATTTATCCTTTGCAGATGCAACTGAAGCAAGAATATCTTCATCGTCTGCAATGTCAGAACTTGCGTTTTTAATAGTAAAGTCTAAACTGTCACGGCAGGTATAAAGTCTTTCAAGAGCCGACTTGCATTGCTCAATAATATCAATGCTGTAATTAATCGGTGAACGGTAATGTGATGAAATAAGAAAATATCTGATAACTTCATAGCCATAAACATTGGCAATTTCACGAACAGTCTTAAAGTTACCAAGCGATTTACTCATTTTAACATTATCTACATTAATATAACCGTTGTGTATCCAATATTTTGCAAACGGTGCGTCATTTGCAGCCTCTGACTGCGCAATTTCATTTTCGTGGTGCGGGAATACCAAATCTTTACCGCCGCAATGAATGTCGATAGACTTGCCAAGGTATCTTCTGTTCATAGCAGAACATTCAATATGCCATCCCGGTCTGCCTTTGCCCCAAGGAGAATCCCAATACGGTTCACCCTCTTTTGCAGCTTTCCAAAGTGCAAAATCAAGAGGATTTTCCTTTTTCTCACCGATAGCAATTCTTGCGCCTGATTGTAAATCCTCAATAGGCTGATGTGAAAGCTTTCCGTAACCGTCAAACTTCAATGTTCTGTAATAAACATCACCGTCAACAGCGTACGCATAGCCTTTTTCTTCGAGAGTTTTAATAATATCAATGATTTCGTCAATGTTTTCGGTAGCTTTTGGATGAACAGTTGCATCCTTGAAGTTTAAGCCGTGCGCATCTGTCCAAAACTCCTCGATATACTTCTTAGAAACCTCTTCAAAGGTTAAACCTTCCTCATTGGCTCTCTTAATAATCTTATCGTCTACATCTGTAAAATTTTGAACAAACTTTACATTGTAGCCCCTGTATTCAAGGTATCTTCTCAAAACATCAAATACGCAAAGCGGTCTTGCATTTCCTATATGAATATAGTTATATACCGTCGGACCGCAGGCATAAATTTTTACCTCATTATTATCAAGAGGAACAAACTCCTCTTTTCTTCTGCTCATTGTGTTAAAAACTCTCATTTTTGCATCTCCTTTAATTCATTTATATCCTGCTGTAATTTTTTAATTTTAGCTTCGTTTTCTCTTATTGCGTTCATTACAGGGTCGGGAATGTTGATTTGGTCAAGGTCGTCAACTCTTACTCCGTCAATTTTAACAACTTCACCAGGCACGCCTACAACTGTGCAGTTGGGTTCAACATCTCTTACCACAACAGCACCTGCCGCAACTTTTGCATTTTTGCCGATTGTTATAGGACCGAGTACCTTTGCACCGGCGCCAATCATTACACCGCTTTCAATGGTTGGGTGTCTCTTCCCTATATCTTTTCCTGTACCGCCGAGGGTTACGCCCTGATAAATCATTACATCATCGCCTATTTCGGCTGTTTCGCCTATCACGATGCCTGTTCCGTGATCTATTACAACTCTCCTGCCGATAGTTGCACCCGGATGAATTTCAATTCCGGTTTTGTGAGCAGATCTTTGGCTTATTGCTCTTGCTATAAAAGGCATATTGTGTCTTAAAAACCAATTAGCTCTCTTGTGCGACCTCAAAGCCTTAAAACCCGGGTAAAGTAAAATGATTTCAAGCGGATTGCCTGCCGCCGGATCATGGTCGATAAAACTTTGAATGTCCTCTTTATATTGCTTAAACATTAAAATCACCTTTCAAAAAAATAAACTGCCTCCGTCAAAACGACAGAGGCAGTATAACTGCGGTTCCACTCTGATTTATACTCTGACTACCTACATAGCCTCGCCGATAACGGAGCATCCGTCACGGAATACTTAATTCCTCCGTGCGACTCATGGGTGCATTTCACAAGAAGATTTATACAGGCTTTCACCAACCGCCTGCTCTCTGAATAAATCAAAAAAGTTACTTATCCCAATCAATGTCTTTAAGTACATTATATTCATTTTAAGAAAAAATGCAATACTTATTTTGTTTTTATGAAATGCCAACCGTCAATAGCGTACTTTATACCGCTTAAAAGTGTTACAACAGCCGCAATCCAAAATGCTATTGTACAATAAATATTTAACCATTGCGGTGCATTAAAACCGTTAGTGGCAATTATGATTTCCTGATCTTTTTCAAGTATCGCTAAAATAAGGAATGTCATACCTGTTGTTGACATTTGAATAAAGGTTTTTGCTTTACCGAATACATTTGCCGCAATTACTTCACCCTCAACAGTCGCTGCCATTCTCATTCCCGCAACGAGGAATTCTCTTGCCATCATAATCATAATAACCAAATCTGTCCTTACTCCGAGATTAATCTGAATAAGAAAAGCGGCAAGCACGAGCGCCTTATCAGATAGCGGGTCCATAAGCTTACCAAAATCAGTTACAAGCTTTCTTTTTCTTGCGATGCAACCGTCAACGGTGTCGCTCATACAAGCAATAAAGTAAACCAACAAAGCACCAACCCAATGGTATCTGAATTGGCATAATGCAAACATCCAAAGTAACGGAATGCAAAGAAATCTAAAAACAGTGATTTTATTAGGTAAATTCATTATACAATCGCCTCTCCAATTAAATCGTATCCATCAAAGTCGGTAATTTTAACATTGACAAATTCTCCGATTTTTAATTCCTTATTTGATTCAAAAATTATACCGCTGTCAATTTCAGGTGAATCCATATAGGAACGGCCTACATATTTTTCACCGTCAAAACCATCAATAATAACCTTATAGGTCTTCCCTACCCTTTGCCTGTTAAGTCTTTCGGTTATGGTATATTGACTGTTCATTAATACTTCCTGTCTGCGTTTTTTTACATCCTCGTCGATTTGACACTCCATATCATATGCTGGAGTGTCCTCTTCAGGTGAAAAAGTAAAGCACCCCATTTTATCGAATTGAACATCGTTTACAAATTTGCACAAATTCTCAAACTGCCTGTCGGTCTCTCCGGGAAAACCTACCATAAAGGTTGTGCGAAGAGCAAGATTTGGAATTTTGGCTCTCATTTTAGATAAAAGAGCTTTATAATCCTCACCGGTTCCGACTCTGTTCATATTTCTTAATACTGTTTTGTCGGAATGCTGCAACGGAATATCAATATAATTACAGATTTTTTCCTCTCTTGCTATTACATCAATCAAGCTGTCTGTAATTCTCTGAGGGTAGCAATAGAACAATCGTATCCATTCTATACCGTCAATTTTCACAAGATTTTCAAGAAGCGTATCAAGGCTGTATTTTCCATACAAGTCCTCACCGTATCTCGTTGTGTCTTGAGCAACTAAAATAAGTTCCTTTACTCCGTCAGCGGCAAGTTTTTTTGCTTCAGCAGTAACAGATTCCATAGTTCTTGAACGAAACGCACCTCTGATACCCGGTATTGCACAATAAGCACATCTGTTGTCACAGCCCTCTGCAATCTTCAAATAAGCCCAATGAGACGGAGTTGACACCATTCTTTCATCATCAAGCGAAAGATAGCATTTATTAGGAAATGATGTAGTTGTAATTCCGCAAAGTGCTTTATCGCAAACCTTAACAATGTCGCTGTTAGCTCCGATTCCAAGAACAGCGTCCACCTCGGGCATTTCTTTAATTATTTCGTCCTGATACCTTTCGGCAAGACAACCGGTAACAACTATTGCAGAAATCAATCCTGCATTTTTATATTCGGCAACCTCAAGAATAGCGTCAATAGCTTCTCGCTTTGCCTCCTCAATAAAGCCACAGGTGTTAATAATCATAACATCCGAGGCTTCAATATCGGTTACAATTTCATATCCCGCATTATTCAATTTTGCGAGGAGTGCTTCACCGTCCACTTGATTTTTAGGACAGCCAAGTGAAATCATACCAACCTTTTTGCTTATCATTAATCAGTATTCTCCGTTTTCTATTCTATTAAAGGCCTTCTTTATATCCGAATAAGAAAATCCTTTTCGCATAAGCGAAGCGGTAACTTTTTTATATCCGTCCTCAGCCTCAAGTTTTCTGACATACTTTGATAAAAGCAATTCTACCAAAGCGTCAGTGTTGTCAATTTCGGCGTCCTCAAGAGTGTTGGCAATGATTTCGGGTGCTATACCTCTTTTATACATTTCCTGTTTTATAAATGATGAGGACATTTTTCTCGACTGAGAAAGATATTTTACTAAATTTACGGCATATTTTTCATCGTCAAGATAACCGTATTCGAGCATTTTATCAATCGCCCTATCGGCATTTCTCTCGTCAACAGTTCTCAAAAGCTTAGTTCTGAGTTCCTTAACCGAATGGTCTCTCCTTGACAACAAATCATAGCATTTATCCAATGCTTTTTTGTAGTGGATTTTATCACAAAGCTCCTGCCATTCGTCATCGTTGATTTCCTGACCGTCTTTATAATAATTATCTGCCCAAAAATCAATATCCGTAGTGATTTGATATTCGTCATCAATCAGAAGATGTATTTTTTTACCTCTTCCCTTTGTATGAGAAATTTTCATCAGTCTTCGTCGTCTATTGCTATATCAAGTTTTGCTCTTGCGGCAGCTCTGGTTTGGGTTACGGCAGGCTTTACGGGAGCTTCAGGAGCCTGTTCTGTTTCCTCGTTGTTTTGAGAAGCAAGCATTTCCTTAATCTGCTTTTCAAGAGTTGCCTGAACATCAGGATTGTTTTTAATCAAATCCTTTAACTTATCCTTACCCTGAAATCTCTCTTCGCCATAGGTAAACCAAGAACCGCTTTTATTTACAATTCCGAGCATAACAGACATATCGGCAATTTCACCGACTTTGTCAATTCCTGTTCCGTAAAGAATATCAAATTCGGCAGTCTTAAACGGAGGTGCAACCTTATTCTTAACAATCTTTGCTCTTGTTCTCGAACCGATAAACTCGTTACCCGGAGCTTTAAGCTGTTCAATCTTTCTTACATCAATTCTCATTGAGGAGTAGAATTTAAGCGCACGACCGCCCGTTGTAACCTCAGGGTTGCCGTAAATAACTCCAACCTTCTCACGAAGCTGATTAATAAAGATTATAATACAGTTTGATTTATTGATAGCACCTGTAAGTTTACGCAAAGCCTGTGACATAAGTCTTGCATGCAAACCGACATGAGAATCGCCCATATCGCCCTCAATCTCTGAGCGTGGTACAAGAGCCGCAACAGAGTCAACAACAATAATATCAATGGCACCGCTTCTTACAAGCTGCTCTGTAATTTCAAGAGCCTGCTCACCGTTATCAGGCTGAGCAACAAGAAGCGAATCAACATCTACTCCGAGTGCCTTAGCGTATGTAGGGTCGAGTGCATGCTCTGCGTCAATAAATGCAGCTTCTCCGCCCTGCTTTTGAGCTTCGGCTACACAATGAAGTGCAAGAGTTGTTTTACCTGATGATTCAGGGCCGTATATTTCGATGATTCTTCCCTTTGGAAGTCCTCCGATACCTGTTGCAAGGTCTAATGTCAAAGAGCCGGTGGAAACAGCGTCAACCTTTAGGGCAGAATTTTCGCCCAAACGCATTATAGCCCCTTGACCGTATTGTTTTTCAATCTGCTTTAATGCAGATTCAAGAGCAGTTTTTTTATCGCTCATTTTCTTATCAGCAGCCATAGCTTTTCTCCTATATATTAATTAATATTACCTATCAATTATACTAAATACAGTATGATAAATCAAGAAAAAGTGAAAAAATATACCATAAATTACGCTGTTTTAACACTCTTTTGAAAAAACTAAAAAAAATACTTGCATTTTGTGTAACTTTCTGTTACTATATATGCGTTGTAAATATTTAAGGAGGTGTTCGCAAATGGCTAAATGTGAATACTGTGGTAAGGAAATGTCCTTCGGTATTAAGGTATCACACTCACACAGAAGATCAAACAGAACTTGGAAACCTAACATTAAAAGAGTTAAGGCTATCGTAAATGGCTCTCCTAAGAGAGTATATGTTTGCACAAGATGCCTTCGTTCAGGTAAGGTTGAAAGAGCGTAATTAAGAAAGAAAACCGTCATTATTGACGGTTTATTTTTTATTTTACACAGATTTTACATAAACTGAATATTTGTTGAATTTTAATGTCATATATTTTACCCGAGGTGAATAATATATGACTATTTTTGATTTTTTAACTTTTGTCGGCGGTTTGGCGATGTTCCTGTTTGGGATGAGCTATATGGGTTCAAGTCTTGAAAAAATCGGCGGAGGTAAATTTGAGAGCGTTCTTGAAAAAATGACAGACAACAGAATCAAGGGCGTGCTTCTCGGCGCAGGTATAACTGCAATAATACAATCCTCAAGTGCTGTTACAGTTATGGCTGTGGGTTTTGTAAATTCCGGTATTATGGGATTACATCAAGTAATTGGTATCATAATGGGTGCAAACATAGGCACAACCATTACCGGATGGATTTTATCACTTACCAATATAGACAGCTCAAATATATTAATCAGTATGTTTAAGCCGACATCATTTACACCGTTACTTGCTGTAATAGGTATAATAATGTTTATGGTTGGCAAAAAGGATAAGGTTAAAAGTGTTGGTTCAATTCTTCTTGGCTTTACCGTATTAATTTTCGGTATGACGACCATGACGACAGCTGTTGAACCGTTAAAGGATGTTAAAGAATTTACAGGCATTCTTACTATGTTCTCAAATCCTTTGCTCGGTGTATTATTCGGTGCGGTATTAACTGCTATAATTCAGTCCTCGTCAGCCTCTGTCGGCATTTTGCAGGCTTTGGCGATAACAGGAAGCATCAGCGTATCAACTGCATTTCCGATTATTTTAGGTCAAAATATCGGAACTTGTATTACAGCAATTTTATCATCAATCGGTGCTAATAAAAATGCAAAGAGAACTGCCGTTGTACATCTGTTATTTAATGTGATAGGCGTATCGCTTGCAATGGCTCTGTTTTACGGATTAAATGCTATCTTCAAGTTTTCGTTTTACAATGACACGGCAAATGCCGCAAGCATAGCGGTAATTCACACATTATTTAATGTATTTGCAACTGTTGTACTTTTCCCGTTTGCAACACAGATTGAAAAGCTTGCATGCGTTCTCGTTCCCGAATCAAAAAAAGAAAAAAACACAGCTCTCATCGACGAAAAATTCCTTATGTCCCCTTCTTATGCTTTGGATAAAGTAAAGGAAAGATGCGACAAAATGGGAACTCTTGCTCAGGAAAATGTAGAACTTTGCCTTGACATACTTAAAAAATATTCGCATAATAAAGATGAGATAATAAGTAAAAATGAAAAACAGCTTGATAAATACGAAGATGAGCTTGAAACCTATCTTGTAAAAATCAGTTCAATGGATTTGAGCAACTACGATTCAATCAGGCTTTCAAAGCTGAGTCATTCAATCAGCAATTTTGAGAGAATCGGTGACTACGGAACAAACATTCTTAAAATAAAAAGAAGAATGCACGATAAAAATATACATTTTACTCAGGACGCAAATGCAGAGCTTAATGTAATGGCAAAGGCAGTAAAAGAAATAGTTGAAAAATCAATCAGTGCATTTATCGCCGATGACATAGATGCAGCAAGAGAAATCGAGCCTTTGGAACAGGTTATTGATAATCTTAAAAACGAACTTAGAGCAAGGCACGCAAAAAGATTGCAAAACAATGAATGTACCATTGAAAACGGTATGATATTCTTTGATATAATCAATTCATATGAAAGAATAGCAGACCACTGCTCAAATTTAGCAGTTTGCATAATAGAGCTGTCTAAGGGCAGTTACCAAACACACGCTTATTTGAAAAGCGTTAAGAGCAGTTCAAATAAATCCTTTATGGAGCTGTTTGAAGAATATTTACTAAAGTATAAGGTGAGCTAATATGAATAAATTGATTTATATTGTTGAGGACGACACAGCAATCAAGGAGCTTGAAAGCTATGCTTTGATGAATTCTGAGTTCTCTGTTGAGGGCTTTGAAAGAGGCAGAGAGCTTTTTGATGCACTTAATAAAAAAATTCCGGCTCTCATACTGCTTGATATTATGCTTCCGGATGAGGACGGAATACATATTTTGAAAAAACTCAGAGCTACAACACCGTATAAGGACATACCTGTCATTATGGTTACTGCAAAAACGACCGAAATTGATGCGGTAAAGGGTCTTGATATGGGCGCAGATGATTACATAACAAAGCCATTTGGAGTAATGGAGCTTGTAAGCAGAGTAAAGGCTGTCCTCAGAAGAACACAAAAGGCTGAGAAAGAGCAGATTTTTGTTTACAAAAACATAGTGATTGATGAAGCTCAGCACAAGGTATTTGTTGATGATGAGGAAGTCGAGCTGACATACAAGGAATATGAGGTATTAAAGCTTCTGATAATAAACAAGGGCATTGTTCTCACACGAGACAAAATTATGGAAGCAATTTGGGGATATGATTTTGAGCAAGGCAACAGAACGGTTGATGTTCACATTCAGTCCCTGAGAAAGAAAATTAAGACAGCAGGAAATCATATTAAAACAATAAGGAATGTAGGCTATAAGGTAGGTGACTGATATGATTAATAAAACCTTTTCAAAGATACTGACATTAGGCTTAACCATTGTGTTAATTACAAGCATTTTGACAGTATTTGTGTTCTACAAAAATTATGAGCAGCAGGCAAAGGATAACCTTAAATCAACAGCTCAAATTGTTGCAGCACAAATGAACAGCGATGAGGATTATTCATTTATATCAAATCTTAATGAAAAAAACATAAGAATTACGCTTATAGACAAATCAGGAAAGGTACTTGCAGACAGCCTTGAAAACCCAAATAAAATGGAATCGCACTCAGACAGACCTGAGTTCAAAGAAGCACTTACGAACGGCGAAGGCTCTGTAATCAGAAAATCATCAACCGTTGATAAAAGCACATTTTATTATGCTGTAATGCTTTCAAGCGGAGATGTTATGAGAATAGCGTCATCAAGTGACAGCGTTTACTTCACCTTTTACAAGGCACTTATTTATATAGCAATAATTATGCTGATTGTAATGCTTGTATCCCTTGCATTAAGCTTTGTGATTACAAAAAGCATTGTTAAACCTGTTGTGGAGCTTGGTGAAAATCTTGATAACATTGATAACTTTAAGACCTACGACGAGCTTCAACCTTTCATAGATTCTGTAAAGGAACAAAACAAGCGTAAAAAACAGCTTGATAAGCAGAGAAAAGAGTTTACAGCGAATGTATCGCACGAGCTTAAAACTCCCCTAACTTCCATTGCGGGATATGCGGAGCTAATTGAAAACGGAATTGCAAAACCCGAGGATGTAAAGCCGTTTGCAGGAACAATCAGAAAACAGGCATTGAGACTTGTAAGCTTGACTGAAGATATAATTCAGCTTTCACAGCTTGACGAGATGGATAACGATGAGGCATTTGAGAGCGTTGAGCTTTCAGACATTTCAGAGCGCTGCGTACAGGCTTTGGAAATGAACGCACGCACAAAAAATGTTGAGCTTAATCTAAAATGCTCCCCTTGCAGAGTGTACGGAAATCCGTCGCTGCTTGAAGAGCTTGTATACAATTTGATTGACAATGCAATCAGGTATAATAAGGAAAACGGAGAAGTCACCATATCAACCGCTGTAAGCGACAGCAAGGCATTTTTAACAGTAGAGGACACCGGAATAGGAATACCTAAAAAATATCAAGGAAGGATATTTGAACGCTTTTTCAGAGTTGACAAATCAAGAAGCAAGGAAACAGGCGGAACAGGCTTAGGACTTGCAATAGTAAAGCATATCGCACAGGTTCACAATGCAACTGTTAATTTATACAGCATTGAGGATGTCGGCACGACTATTCAAATTGAGTTTCCTATATAAAAGAATTACAAAAACCGCAAGATTTACACTTGCGGTTTTTCATTTTTGCTATGCTGTGATGAGCGATTATTTATTCAGGAGGTTCTGAAAATCATTATAAACATTATTCAGATTCAATTCAAAATCCTGCTTTTCTTTTTGTCTGAGCGACTGTAAAATTGTACCGGAGAAGAAGTTTTGAATGGCAACAACTGCAACAAAACCACAACTTATTAAGGTTGGAATTTTCGGTACTAATCCCGTTTTACTGTATGTTACTAAAATTGGAATAAAGAATGCAACAGCTATTATTAAGAGAATTAAAGAAATTAAACCAAAGAACTGAAACGGCTTATAAGTCTTAAAGAGTCTTGCAATAGTGCGAAGAACTTTAATTCCGTCTGAAACAGTATTGAGTTTTGATTCACTTCCCTGCGGTCTGTCACGATACTGAATAATTACATTACCAACAGACATATTCTTATCAACAGCATGAATTGTCATTTCTGTTTCAATTTCAAAGCCCTTAGAAAGCACAGGAAATGTTTTTACAAACTGATAAGAAAAAGCTCTGTATCCTGTCATAATGTCTTTAATTTCACTCTTAAAGAGGAAGTTAATGCTTTTTCTTACAATATCGTTACCGAAATTGTGGAAAGGTCTCTTGTTTTCTTCAAAATAAGTTGAAGAAAGTCTGTCCCCGACAACCATATCACAGCCTTTATTAAGCACCATATCTACCATTTCGGGTGCAGATTCGCTTGGATAGGTATCGTCACCGTCAGTCATAATATAACATTCAGCATCAATTTCTCTGAACATTCTTCTGATAACATTACCTTTACCCTGCTTGTATTCGTGTCTTACGACAGCACCTGCTTCTTTTGCAATTTTAACGGTGTCGTCGCTTGAGTTGTTATCATAAACATAAATAACAGCCTCAGGTAAAGCAGCTTTGAAATCCTCTACAACCTTTTTAATTGTTACAGCTTCATTATAGCAAGGAATTAATACAGCAATTTTATCCATTATTTTTCTCCTTTTTTATTCTTTTATTTCGTTTACTTGATTTCTCGGCGCTTTTCTCTGTCATTGTTACAAAGAATGCAAATGTGCAAGCTGCAATCATAGGCAGCTCATATCTTATATAAGCGACCGGAGAAACAAAGCAAATCAAATAGTTTGCAAACATAAGCGTGTTTACAAGCAAAGACTTCTTTTTTCTCTTTGCAATACCGTATATCAATAAGAATAAATACAGCCAAGTATATGCACCCATTTCAACGAATGCAGCCGAAACAGGATTTGACTTAAACGCTTCGGTTGCGGTAGTTGCAAGTCTTACGCCCGAGGCAACGCCCGCTTTAACATTCCATTTAGGAAGAACTCTGTCCATTCTCAGCGAGCCTCTGCTTTGTGCAGAATAAACTGAGAAATTGTCAACAGACTTGAACGAAAACCACGAATAATGCAAATTCAAATATGCCTGAACATATGAATCAGGATGAGTTTTAAGCTGCTTAAACCACACCTTAAAATAATTAACCAAATCTTCATTATCCGAATATTTGTTAAATTCATTTTTAACCGAATCGGCTACGGTAGGATCATAGGCATCAGCCATATCCTCTAACGAATCAAAATCGAGAACTTTTAATATCGCTTGTTCATCATCAAGTGTAACATCGTCCGGATATTCCTTTAAGTATCTCGCTGTTTGCAAAAAAGGAACAGAGAGAAGTTCTCTCTTGCTGCCGGGTGTGATTTCAAAATATGGGCAAATAATGTTAATAAATCCGATTTGGAATACCAATGCAGCAACCAAAAGAGTTGAGCCGAGCTTCATCAATTTTTTCTTATCGTTCTTAATAAGCATCAGAAGCATTACAACAAGGAATATTACAAGCATATATATTCCGTTGTTTCTGAGCAGCAGCATTAGCATTGCTTCAATAAACAGAATAATATATGACGACGGCTTTTTATCATCGCTGTCGAGAATGTCATAAATGCTAAGCATAGTAAGCAACGTTACGGTTGTAAACGGAACATCCTTTATTATTGTGCAAGCGTAATCCGCAAGTATAGGATTAAGCGCAAAGAACAACAATTCAAATATGATAAAGCCTTTTTTAGCATTACGCTTTTTTGTAAATACAATAGTGTAAGCAAGTGCAGAAGCAAAGGTTAAGCACTGCAAAATTGTGTAGATATAAAACGCCGTTTCATATGAATTTATAAGCGCGCCAAGTTTACAGAAAAGAGCTAAAATACCGGTATAGAATACAGGGTGATGATTGTTGATAATCATATCGGGATTAATCAACACAACCGATCTTTGCGACCAGGAAACATCCTTTACACCGTAAAGTTGAGCCACTTCGTCGATAACATCGTGTGTAAGAGTACCCGGATAAAGCAAAACAATATACGGAAGCCAACAAAGAATTATAATCAGCAGATAAATAAGAAAATCTTTCTTATAACTTTTCTTTACCAAGCCTACTCTTGTAAGTGAAAATTCAGCCGAATTAATATAATTCAAAATATAGCCCAGAACGGTGTACAGCAAAATACCCATTCCAAAAATCTTAAAAAGAGCTACAACAACAGCACTTTCACCGCCGAAAACCAAGTCCCAGGTTGAAGTCTTATGATAGCTGTCACATAAAAACAGCATAAAGATTGCAAACTGTGAAAACAGGAAAATGCTAATTTTCTCTACCCTGCTTGCCTTGAAATGTTCACGCTTGTTGTAAAAGTAAAATATAGCAAAGAAAATTAACAGGGCATATACATTAAACGGCTTCACAGAGTATATAAAATGAATTATAAGTCTGTAAAGAGGAATAGTAAAGAGCTTAAACGATTTAACCGACTCCGGAATTTTACTTACTCCGAGATTAAGATAAAAAGCTCCTGTTGTTAAAAATGCACCGATTAGCGCAAATGCGGTTTTGTGCTGATTTATATACGACGAAAATGCCTTTATGCAATCATTAAATGTTATAGTCTTGTCGTCGCTCTTAAATACGAACAACTTAGAAAAAATATAATTCAAAATTATAACGACAACCGAAATTAATATCTTAGAATAAAAGCCATCAGAAAACAAAAAGTCGACGGATTTAAGCGGAGTTTTTTTAAGAACTGCAAAGCAAACATCATCTGTACCCAGCTTTGATAAAACAGGCACACCAACAATTTCAACTACTCCCGTTGCAATACGAGAAGAAAAGAACGAGCCTATTTCCTTGAGGCACACCGAAGGAGACCAAGACTTAGATTCAAACACCCACAATTTATTTGTTATAAAAGCAAAAACAACGGCACACAGCCAGCTGAGGCAATTTGCAACAAACACCTTTGCATCCTTTGATGTAGCATCAAACGAGTCAAATAGCTTAATAAGTAAAATATATGAACCCCAGCTTACAATAGTAGAAAGTACTCCAAAAAAGATATAGGTAATGATTTCTTTATACTTAGTAAAAAGCTTTTTCAAAAAATGAATTCCCCCACTCAAACATAAAAACAGCAGTAATCTCATTGATATATTACTGCTGTAAAATTATGCTATAAAATTATTCAGCATCCTCTGCCGTCTGCTTGCCGTAATCAGACTTGAGGTTAATTTGTTTACTCTCAGAATCAGCCTTAAATGCCTGCTCAGGGTCGAAATCCTTTTCAGGGAAAATAAGATTAAGAACGATACCTGCGATTGATGCGCAAGCAAGAGCTGAAAGGTTGATTGTTGTTGAGCCTACATTGAATGTAATGCCGCCTGTAACACCGAGAGCCACAACAAGAATAACTGCTGCGATAATAGTATTTCTTGCCTTTGAGAAATCTACCTTAGCTTCAACAACATTACGAACACCGATAGCTGAAATCATACCATAGAGAACAAATGAAATACCACCTACAACAGCGATAGGAATTGATTCAATAAGTGCTGCAAACTTTGGTGAAAGACTGAAGAAAATTGCAAAATACGCTGCAATTCTTATTACTCTTGGGTCATATACCTTAGAAAGTGCAAGTACACCTGTATTCTCGCCGTATGTAGTATTTGCAGGTGCGCCGAAAAGTGAAGCGATTGAAGTAGCAAGACCGTCACCGAGAAGTGTCTTATTAAGACCGGGATCATTAATGTAGTTCTTGTTACAAGTAGCAGAAATTGCAGAAATATCGCCGATATGCTCCATCATTGTTGCAATAGCGATAGGAACAATAGTGATAATAGCGGAAATTGCGATTGACTTATCGTGAACACCGCCAAATACGGTTGACGACCACTCAATCGGATTGCCGATCCAAGGAGCGCTCTTTATAAGCGAGAAATCAATAGCAAATGATTCAACACCGAAACCGTTGCCAACAATTACTGCAACAAGATAAGAACCCACAATACCTAAGAGAATAGGGATAATCTTTATCATTCCCTTACCGAAAATGTTAAAGATAATAACGAGACCGAGTGCAATAAGTGCAAGCCACCAGTTGTTTTTACAGTTATTTACAGCAGACGGTGCAAGACCGAGACCAATAGCCATAATGATAGGACCTGTTACAACAGGAGGAAACAGCTTCATTACCTTATTTACGCCTACTGCTCTGATACAAGCGGCAACAATTACATAAATAAGACCTGCACACGCAACACCTAAGCACGCATATGGCAAAAGCTCTTTGTTGCCTGTTCCGTCCTCGTTAAGCGGTGCTACTGCAAGATAACCGCCGATAAACGCAAATGATGAGCCAAGAAACGCAGGAACCTTAAATTTAGTTAAAAGGTGGAATAAAAGCGTTCCGAGACCTGCAAATAAAAGTGTAGTAGAAATTGAAAGTCCGGTAAGAAGCGGTACTGTTACGGTTGCGCCAAACATAGCAAACATATGCTGGAAACCGAGAACTATCATTTTAGGTGTTCCGAGCTGTCTGGCATCGTAAATTCCGTCTTTTCCAATTTTGATTTTAGATTTAGCCATTGTTTTTATATCTCCTCTTTATAAAATCAGTGAATTACTTTGTGCCGAAGATTCTGTCACCGGCATCTCCGAGACCCGGAATAATATAGCAATCGTCATTAAGTCTTTCGTCAAGACCTGCACAATAAATATCAACATCGGGATGTGCTTTTTTGAGTGCTTCAAGTCCTTCCGGTGCGGCAATCAAACACATAAAGCAAATCTTTCGTGGACTTCTGAGTTTGATTTGAGAAATAGCGTCGATAGCTGAGCCGCCTGTTGCAAGCATTGGGTCAACAACATATACATCTCTTTTATCAATATCCTTAGGAAGCTTACAATAGTATTCAACCGGTGTATGAGTTTCCTCGTTACGGTATAATCCGATATGACCTACTCTTGCACTCGGTACCATTTTAAGGCAACCGTCTACCATACCGAGACCTGCTCTGAGAATCGGTACAAAAGCAAGCTTTCTGCCTGCAAGCTGTTGGCACTGAGCAATACCGCAAGGTGTTTTAACTTCTACCGTTTCAGTCGGCAAATCTCTTGTTGCCTCATAAAGCATAAACATAGAAATCTCATTTACAAGCTCTCTGAAATCCTTTGTGCTTGTTTCTTCATTACGAAGAATGCTGAGCTTGTGTTGGATGAGAGGATGGTTAAAAATTATTACTTTTCTGTCCATTATTATTCTCCTTAGACAAAATTATTCAATTATCTACATAATATCAAAAAGAACAAGTCATATCAACATAGATTACACGATTGTAATAAAATTTATATAAGTAGATTTATTTGTATAAAACTTTTTTAAGATACTGACCTGTATATGAAGCTTCAACCTCTGCAACCTGCTCAGGCGTTCCTGTTGCTACAACATTACCTCCGCCGATGCCTCCCTCGGGTCCTAAATCTATAATATGGTCAGCCGATTTTATAACATCAAGATTGTGTTCAATAACAAGAACTGTATTACCGCTGTCAACAAGCTTATTAAGAACATCAAGAAGCTTTGAAACATCGGCAGTATGAAGTCCCGTAGTAGGTTCGTCAAGAATATAAACCGTTTTACCTGTCGAACGCTTGGCAAGCTCTGTTGCAAGTTTAACCCTCTGTGCTTCACCGCCCGAAAGAGTTGTTGCGGGTTGACCGAGTTTTACATACCCAAGACCGACATCGGATAAGGTTTGAAGTTTTCTTGCTATCTTTTGATGAGTTTTGAAAAATTCAAGTGCCTCATCAACAGTCATTTCAAGAACATCATATATGCTCTTGCCTTTGAATTTAACTTCAAGCGTTTCCCTGTTATATCTCATTCCCGAGCAAACCTCGCACGGAACATATACATCTGCAAGAAAATGCATTTCGATTTTTACTATTCCGTCACCCTGACACGCCTCGCATCTGCCGCCTTTTACATTAAACGAAAACCTGTTTGGACCGTAGCCTTTAGCTTTTGCATCGGCAGTAGAAGCGTAAAGTTCACGAATATCATTAAACACTCCTGTATAGGTTGCGGGATTAGAGCGTGGAGTTCTTCCTATCGGAGATTGGTCTATATCAATGACCTTATCAAGTGCCTCTATCCCCTTCATAGAAGAAAATTTACCTGTGTGTTTTTTTGCTCTGTTAAGCACATTACACAGATGCTTAAACACTATTTCATTTACAAACGACGATTTTCCCGAGCCTGAAACGCCTGTAACCGCAACAAATTTTCCAAGCGGAATTTCAACATCTATATTTTTAAGATTGTTTTCCTGAGCACCGTAGACAATCAATTTTTTGCCATTTCCGTCTCTCCTTTTGGCAGGAACGGGAATTGAACGCTTACCCGACAAATATTGACCCGTTATGCTATTCTCGTTAGCCATAACCTCCTCGGGAGTTCCTGCGGCAATAAGCTGTCCGCCGTGTATTCCGGCTCCCGGTCCGATGTCAACAAGAAAATCAGCCGCCCTCATAGTATCCTCGTCGTGTTCTACAACTATTAGAGTATTACCTATGTCACGAAGATGCCTAAGGGTATCTAAGAGTTTGTCATTATCTCTTTGGTGTAAGCCGATTGACGGCTCATCAAGAATGTAAAGCACGCCCATGAGCGATGAGCCGATTTGCGTCGCAAGCCTAATACGCTGAGCCTCGCCGCCCGAAAGAGTAGCCGATTCACGAGACAGACTGAGATAATCAAGACCGACAGAGTTTAGAAAAGTCAACCTTTCATTTATTTCTTTTATGACCAATCCGCCTATCGTTTGCTCTTTTTTACTTAACTGCAAATTGTTTATAAAATCGAGTTCCTCGGAAATCGGCATACAGCAAAATTCATAAATATTTTTTCCGCCAACAGTAACCGACATAGCCTCAGGCTTGAGCCTTGAACCATTGCAGGCTGAGCAATCACATTCCCTCATAACCTCCTCAATGGCGGTTCTGGAATAATCAGACCCTGTTTCGTTGTATCTTCTTTGAAGATTGTTCACAACGCCCTCAAACTCACTTAAATAAGTTCCGCTTCCGTAAGAAGTAACCCTTGTCATTTTTAACTTCTTACCGTTTGTACCGTAAAGAATAGCGTTGAGGGCTTCCTCGCTGAGCATTTCAACAGGCATATCAAGAGAAAAATTATATTCCTTAGAAAGTCCCTCAAAGTACATTCTTGCAATAGAACTTCCTTCAGCGACATTCCAACCGCTTGCCTTGATTGCACCTTGATTAATAGACATTTTTTTATCGGGAATGATTAATTCAGGGTCAATTTCCTTAAACTTGCCTAAGCCGTCGCATTTCTTACAAGCACCGAACGGATTGTTAAACGAGAACATTCTCGGACTCATTTCTTCAATGGATACGCCGTGTTCAGGGCAGGCGTAATTAAGTGAGAAAAGTTCCTCGCCCTCCCCGACTGTATCAAGTAAAAGCAAACCGCCGCTTAGCTTTGTTGCGATTTCAACGCTGTCCGACAGTCTTGATTTGATACTGTCCTTAACGACTAATCTGTCAACAATAACTTCTATATTGTGTTTTTTGTTCTTTGAAAGTTTTATTTCTTCGCTGTCGGCAAGGTCAATAATCTCGCCGTCAATTCTGCACCTTACAAAGCCCTGCTTTTTTATATCCTTGATTTCTTTTACAAATTCGCCTTTTTTGCCTCTTGCAACAGGCGCCATAATTTGTATCTTACTTCCCTGTGGAAGCTCCATAATCTTATCGGTAATTTGGTCGACCGTCTGTTTTTCGATTTTTCTGTTGCAGACAGGACAATGAGCTATACCGATTCTTGCCCAAAGAAGTCTGAGGTAATCATAAATTTCGGTTACCGTACCAACGGTTGAGCGTGGATTTTTTGATGTTGTTTTTTGGTCAATGGAAATTGCAGGTGAAAGTCCCTCAATATAATCTACATCGGGCTTATCCATTTGTCCGAGAAACATTCTTGCATATGACGAAAGAGATTCGACATATCGTCTTTGTCCCTCTGCATAAATTGTATCAAAAGCCAATGAAGATTTACCCGAACCTGAAAGACCTGTGAAAACCACAAGCTTGTCTCTCGGAATTTCAATATCTATATTTTTCAGATTATGCTCTCTTGCACCCTTTACAACAATGTTTTTATTCATAATCATTCCTCATCACTAAGTTCTTTTATCTTATCTCTCAGGAAAGCTGCGTGTTCAAATTCGAGCATTCTTGCCGCTTCTTTCATTTCACGAGTAAGCTTATCAATCATAACAGCACGCTCACGAGCAGTCATTTTCTTATTATGCTCATCATATGCTTGCTTAGTTGTAATTTCTATTACATCCCTTACATCCTTTTTGACGGTTGTAGGAGTTATGCCGTGCTTTTCGTTGTATTCCTGCTGAATTTTGCGTCGTCTGAGCGTTTCCGTAATAGCTCTTTCCATAGACGGAGTAACAGAATCGGCATACATAATTACCTCTCCGTTAGCATTTCTTGCAGCTCTGCCTATCGTTTGAACAAGTGAAGTTTCGCTTCTTAAAAAGCCCTCTTTGTCGGCATCAAGAATCGCAACAAGCGACACTTCGGGTATATCAAGTCCCTCTCTCAAAAGGTTAATTCCAACAAGTACATCAAAGCTTCCGAGTCTTAAATCTCTTATGATTTCCATTCGTTCAATGGTATCAACATCGTGGTGCATATACCTGACCTTAATGCCAAAGCCCTCAAGATATGCAGTCAAATCTTCTGCCATTTTCTTTGTAAGCGTTGTTACAAGAACTCTTTCTTTTCTGTCAATACGAATGTTAATTTCGCTCAAAAGGTCGTCCATTTGGTCATCTGTCGGCTTAACCGTAATGTTGGGGTCAAGCAAACCTGTCGGACGAATTACCTGCTCTACTATTTGTGTTGATTTATCTTTTTCAAATTCACCGGGAGTAGCAGAAGTGAAAATAACTTGATTTATTTTTTTGTAAAACTCATCAAATTTAAGCGGTCTGTTGTCATAAGCTGACGGCAATCTGAAGCCATAATCAATAAGTGCGGCTTTTCTTGAATGATCACCGCCGAACATACCTCTTACCTGCGGAAGCATTACATGGCTTTCGTCAACAAACATAAGAAAATCATCAGGAAAATAGTCAATTAAAGTAAACGGAGCTTCGCCCGGCTTTCTTTCGCTCATAATTCTTGAATAATTTTCAATGCCTTTACAAAAGCCCGTTTCGTCGAGCATTTCAATGTCGTTCATTGTTCGTTCTTTTATTCTTTGAGCTTCAAGAAGCTTTCCGTTTTCTTCAAAATATTTTACTCTGTCAACCATTTCCTCGTATATTGTGTTAAGTGCTTTTTTGAGCTTGCTTCTGTCAACAACATAATGAGACGCAGGATAAATTACACACGAAGTGACCGTGCTTTCAACCTTGCCTGTCAACGGATTTATTTCGCATATTCTGTCAATTTCGTCGCCAAAAAATTCGACACGGATAGCGTTTCCGGAGCTTCCGGCAGGATAGATTTCAACAGTATCTCCCCTAACCCTGAATTTATTACGAACAAAATTAATATCGTTTCTTTCATATTGAATTTCAACAAGTTTTGATATAAGCTCGTCCCTGTCTTTTTCCATTCCTTGTCTGAGAGAAATAACCATTTTATGATAATCAATAGGGTTACCGATTGAATATATACAGGAAACTGATGCAACTATGATAACATCCCGTCTTTCGGACAAGGCTGCGGTTGCGCTGTGCCTAAGCTTGTCTATTTCGTCATTAATTGCACTGTCCTTTTCGATATAAGTATCTGTGGTAGGAACATATGCCTCCGGCTGATAATAGTCGTAATACGAAACGAAATATTCAACTGCATTTTCGGGAAAAAACTCCTTAAACTCGCTGCACAGCTGGGCTGCCAAAGTTTTATTATGTGCAAGAACAAGCGTTGGCTTATTAACTCGCTCGATAATATTTGCCATCGTAAAGGTTTTACCGCTGCCGGTAACGCCCATAAGGGTTTGTTCCTTATCGCCTCTCAAAACTCCGTTTGTAAGCTTTTCAATAGCCTGCGGTTGGTCGCCTGTCGGCTTAAATTTACTAATTAATTTGAAGTCGCTCATACAAATCATTTCCTAAAAAACATTAATTAATATATTATACATCTAATGCGCTGTATATTCAAGTATTTCGTACAAATTTACAGTAATTACCAATGTAAAAATATGATTGAAAAAGCATATATATTTTGGTATAATTATATAGAAAAAATTTACACAAGGGAGATTATAAAATGACTAACAGGCAAACACTGTTTTGTGGAACGGTAAGTCAGTATTTAAGCAAGGATTTAATTAAGGAAGCAAATGACGAAAACAGCGGAACTGCTTTTAGAATTCCTGCCTTGATTAATGCAAACGGCACATTAATAGCTGCTATTGACAAGGCTGCAACGGGTGCGGACTGGGGTTTTATCGAGCTTGCAGTAAGAACAAGCAAGGACGGCGGAAAAAGTTGGAGCAGTATTAAGACCATCGCTACGCCTCCTGCAAGAATTATCAGCACTTCTATTGACAATATCGCTACTGCGTTTTACATAGACCCTTGCCTTGCGCTTGCGCCTAATGGAGATGTTATACTCCTCGTGACCTATTATCCCGAATCAAAGGGATTGCATAACAAAAAACTCTTAGATAAAGGAAAAATCGCATATGCCAATTTTGACGGTAAAGTAATTCCTATAATCTACGACAGAGACGGAAATTACTACTATGTTCTTGATGACGGCAGAGTTCTTGACAGCAACAAAACACCTACCGAATACAGCGTTTGCTTTACAGACGGTGAACTTTACAAAAAAGACGAATATGTCGGCAACATTTTCCTTAACGGTGCCAAGGGCAAAGGAAATAAGGATAATAAAACTACTTACGGCGCCCCTCTTAAAGCAGTTAAAAGAAGCTATGTATTTATGCTCAAAAGCAGTGATAACGGAGAAACTTGGTCAAAGCCTGTTGATATTACAGGAATGATTTTGAATCAATCAACAGACGGAACATTCTTAGGCATCGCACCCGGCAATGCCGTAACAACAAAAAGCGGAAGAATGGTATTCCCTCTTTACACTCTTAACGGTTCGGTTTGCATATATTCCGACGACAACGGCAATACTTGGAGAAGAAATAACAAGATTCCCTTTACTCCAAACATTGACGAATGGACTCTTGTGCAAGGCCCCGACGATAATTTATATTCCTTCTCGAGAGGAAAAAAATTTGGAAAAACACCGTTTGCAATTTCAAATGACGAAGGTGTTGTTTGGAACAAAGGTAAAAAATGTGCCGTAAAAGCACCGAAATGTCAAAAAAATTGCTTAGCAAACGGAAACAAAGTCTATATTTCCCACCCATCGGGCAGAAAGAGAGAAAAAGGTGTTATTTCATGTGGTGAATTTGTTTTCAATAAAAAGGGCGAATTTAAGGAAATTAAATGGAGCAAGAACGATATAAAAATCAACGACGGTTTCTTTGCATATAGTTGTATGGCAAAAATTGACGACAGCACAATCGGCATCCTTTATGAGGATCAACCAAGCTCACACATTGTATTTGAAACAATTAAGGTGAAATAATCATATCTTATTAATCAAAAAGTCCTATCGCAAAAACGATAGGACTTTACTTTTTGCCTTAAACCACCTGTCAAGCCGGTATTTTTATGGCGGAGAGCAAGGGATTTTTCCGAGGCTGTAACCTCTCTCGCCTCGCTTTGCTCGTTGCCACCGTCGGCAAAAACAGTCCACCGGACTGTTTTCTTCAGAAAGCCTTTGGCTTTCTCCCTCCTTGTTCGAATCCCTTTTCATTATAAAAAAACAAAACCACCCTAACGGATGGCTTTGTTTTTTATGGCGGAGAGCAAGGGATTCGAACCCTCGAACAGGTTATAGCCCGTTACACGATTTCCAATCGTGCTCCTTCGGCCAGCTCGGACAACTCTCCAAATATCTCACTTGATGTATTATACATTATTAAAATAAAAATTGCAAGAGTAAATATTTTGTGATATAATATTTTTATTAAAAACTTACGAGGTGCGATATGGAAAAGAAAAAATCAACTACAATTTTTATCATTTTTGCGGTAATTGTATTTATTGCGGCAACTGTTTCGTCGGTCATTGCGGCTAACGAGGGCAAGCAATGCAAGGCAGCCAATGCAGCTTATTCACTATATGTCAACGACACAAACATTGTTACAGGCAATGTATCTGCAAAGGCTGAATCGGCAAAGAAACAAGCTGACGAACACAAAACAAAGCTTATCAAATACTTTGCTGTTTCTCTCTTGCTCTACTTTGCGCTGCTGATAATGCTGACATTGCTTTATATGACAAGATTAAAAGGAAGCAACGATAACAAACTTACCGAATAAAACAAAACTCCGATGCAATTTGCATCGGAGTAATTTTTTTATTTGATTAGATTGAAGAAAGAAGCTTTGGAAGTCTTGCAAGTGTACCGCCGAGAGTCCAGAAGATTCTGCTGAAGCCGAGGAATGATGACTGATCATCATTAAGCATCATAAGAAGCCCCTTTGCCTGACCTTCACTAAATGCACCCATAGACATCTGAACAAAGTTACGAATAGGAATCTGTGTAGCCATTGCGGCAAGCATTGCACCGTCACCGTTCTCTGCCGAACCTAAACCTGACATAACCTTAGTGATGAACTTGCAAAGTCTGCCACCCCATCTTGTATGTCTTGCATCGTTGAGACAGCAATACTTGTCAATGCGCTTGTTCTTGTCAATTTCAGGATTTGGAAGTTCTCCGTAAATTGCAGCGAAATCATTACGAGTAATGCCTGCAACATTATTATAATATGCAGGAGCAGTCTCTCTGTAATCAGGAATTTCGCAAGCAGGAGCTTCTACATTAACGGTAGCGTTAAGCTTAATATCTCTTGATGAAGCACCAACAAGAATGTCAAACTCACCGCTTTCAACACACCAATCTGAAATGTTTACATTATAGAAAGCAAATGCTCTCTTTGAAAGTGTAAGAGTAACCTCTTTTTCCTCCCCTGCATTAAGGAACACCTTAGTAAACGCTTTAAGTTCCTTCTTAGGACGGAAAATAGTTGACTCCTTGTCACAAACATAAACCTGTGCAATTTCTGCGCCGCCTACACTGCCTGTATTCTTAATCTTAAACGATACATCAACGCTGTCTGTATCCTTAATAGATGAAGCAGAAAGCTTAATATCGCTATATTCAAATGTTGTATATGAAAGACCGTAACCGAATGGGAATACAACATCAATATCAGCGCTGTCATAATATCTGTAACCGATATAAACGCTTTCCTTATGCTCTGATGTAACAGGACCGCCCGGATAGTTACCGAATGTAGGGTTTACTTCAAATGATGTAGGATAAGTTTCTGAAGTCTTACCTGACGGATTAACCTTACCTGTAAGGAGGTTTGCAACAGCAGCACCGCCTGCCTGTCCGCCGAGACCTGAGTTAAGAAGAGCCTTAACTTCACCGAGCCATGGCATAAGTACAACAGAACCGCCTGCAAGTACAACAACAGTATTCGGATTTGCAGCAGCAACATCAGAAACAAGCTTATTATGGTTAGGAGGCATATTGATGGTTTCTCTGTCGTAACCCTCGCCCTCGTAATCTTCAGTCAAGCCGACAAATACAACGGCAACATCGGCATTCTTAGCAGCCTTAACTGCTTCTGCAGTTAGCTCTGCCTCAGACATTCTTGTCTTTTGCTCTTTCTTAGAGCCTGCTGATTTATAGTAACCCTGCGCATAGGTAACATCAACGCCCAAACCTACAAGCTCGTCATATGCGTTAGAAAGCATAGTAGGATTAATAACTGATGAGCCTGCACCTTGGAATCGAGGAGCCTTAGCCATCTCACCGATGACAGCAATTTTCTGTCCTGCCTGAAGAGGAAGAATATTGTCCTCGTTCTTGAGAAGTACCATTGAGCCTTCTGCAATTCTCTGAGCAATCTTATGATGTTCTTTTTTATCATATGTATGTTTCTGTGCAAGAGCAGGCTTTGACTTGAGAATAAGGTCAACAACCGCATCTACTCTTTCATCAAGGATTGACTCATCAAGAGTTCCGTCCTGAACAGCCGCAATGATTTTCTTAGCGTTGAGCTTACCTGATGTAGGCATTTCAAGGTCAGTACCTGCCTTAACACCATCAACTCTGTCTACTGAAGCACCCCAGTCAGTAACGATGAGACCCTCAAAGCCCCATTCTTTACGGAGAACCTGCTGTTGCATCCATTCGTTTTGTGAAGCATAAACGCCATTTATTCTGTTATAGGAATTCATTACTGTCCACGGCTGTGCCTCTTTAACAGCAATTTCAAATGCAGGGAAATAAAGCTCACGCATTGTACGCTCATCAATTACCTCATTAAGAACCATACGGAATGCTTCCTGTGAGTTACAAGCAAAGTGCTTCAATGATGTGCCTACACCCTTAGACTGAACACCGTTGATAACTGCTGCCGAGCATTTACCTGCAAGCAACGGATCCTCAGAAAAGTACTCAAAGTTTCTGCCGCAAGTAGGCGCACGCTTAATATTTGTGCCTGGACCGAGAATAACAGATACCTTTTCCTTGAGGCATTCCTCACCCATTGCAACGCCTTCCTCAAAAAGAAGATCCTCATCCCATGAGCATGATGAAGTAGCGGCAGGTGGGAAGCAGGTAGTAGGAACAGAGTTACCGAGACCGATACCCGATGAAGACTTAGCCTCGCCCTCTTCAGGAACATAGTCCTTACCCTTTGCTTTACGCAAACCGTGAGGGCCGTCGGTAATGCAAATTCTTGGAAGTCCAAGCTCCTCAGATTCCTCCAAATGCCAATAATCATTACCGGAAACAAATGCAGCCTTTTGCTCAAGGCTCATTTTTCCGACGATTTCAGAGTGTTTCATATAGAACCCCTTTCTCTTATACATAAATTTACCCGTAAATTATACTATAAATTTACGGGCTTGTCACTACTTTTTATTAAATTTTATCAATAAAATTGTCAAATTTGCTTATCTGCCGTTTGCGTAGCTTCTGCAAACAAATTCCGCACCAAGATTTTCAGCAATAATTCTTGACTTTTCGATATTCTCTTCACCGATAACATCAACTACGCTCATTCGTACTTTTTTGCAATGCTTTACACATTCTTTTGTAAATTCAAGCATAGCAGGGAAAGCTTTTTTAGGGAACTTATTTCTCGTAACGGCATCATAAGAATCGCTGTCCGGATCGTTAAGGGATACTGATACCACATCAAACGCTTCACCTATTTCCTTAGCGGTAGGTCTGCCGTTAATCAAATCGGAAAGACCGTTTGTGTTAATTCTAAGTTTAATTCCCCGCTTAACCTGACGCAGATATTCTGCAGTTTTCAGCAAATCATCAAGTCTTTCGGTCGGCTCACCATACCCACAAAATACAACAGATTCAACATTACTAAAATCATATTCGTCAATCGCTTTTTTTATTTCATCCAATGTAGGCTCATTTCCGTGAAACCATAAATTTTCGGCGTCACCGACAGAATCGCCCAACGAACGAATGCAGAAGGTACATCTACACGGACACTTATTAGTAATATTCATATAAACTCCGCCCTCAAGTGTATAAATTATATCAGCCATTTTATTACCTCCTTGATTTTTAACCACATATATTATATAATAACACTGTCTTTAATTATATGGGCAAAATCGCCATTTTTTTAGGGTACAGGAATATGAAAAAATATATTAAGGTGTACGAATACTACAAAAAGTTAATTGAAACAGGACAATTAAAGCACGGCGACCGACTGCCATCAATCAGAACGGCAACCGAAATATTAAGCGTTAGCAAGACAACCGTTCAAAGTGCATATTTTGCATTACAGGCAGACGGTTATGTTATAGCAAGCGCAAAAAGCGGATATTATGTCACCGAGCGTAAGCCCGAAGTCGATATATCGGAGCATATCGAAAGCAAAGAAACAAGCATTAAATATGATTTTAAGAGTGGTGATGCAGATGCGCAAAGCTTTGATATTAAACTGTGGCAAAGATATATAAAAAATGCGCTTAGGCAGGAAAACAGACTGCTCTCCTATGGTGATGTTCAGGGTGAACTTGACTTGAGAGAAGCTCTGTCGGACTACATTAGAGCGAAGCGAAATGTAACCGCTTCCCCTGACAGGATTGTTGTTGGTGCAGGCGTTCAATGCCTACTGTCAATCCTTTGCTCGCTCATAAAAGAAAGAGGCACCGTTTCATTTCCTGACAGCAGTTTCGTTCAAGGAATGAGCTTATTTGAAAACTACGGATTTGAAGTACACACAAGATACAAAAATGCAAAAATAATCTATGTATCCCCTTCTCATATGACTTCATATGGAAATGTTATGCCGATGAAAAGAAGGCTCGAACTGATTAAACACACAGAGTCTAACAACAGCCTTATTATTGAAGACGATTTCGACAGCGATTTTATGTATCAGACCAAGCCCACACCGTCACTTTATGCACTCGCCGGAAGCGACAATGTTGTATACATGGGGTCATTCTCACGAGTTCTCGTACCCGGAATTCGTATAAGCTTTATGGTGCTTACCGAAGAGCTTGCATCTCTGTTTAACGAAAACAAAAGTAAATTCGCACAAACCGCCAGCAAAACAGAACAAATAGCGCTTTGTCAATATATCCGTGACGGTCACATAAGCACGCAAATAAGAAAAGTCAGACGATATTACACAGCAAAGGCAGCTAAGCTTTACCAAATACTTTGTGAGCTTTTACCCGACGCTGACATTCAAATCAGTGAAAACGGATTGCAAGTAAAGATTGAAAGTGCATTTTCCTCAGACATAAGTGAGTTTGAAAAGCACTCAATGAGCGTAAATATTGTAGATTGCTGTAACGGCAGAACAAAACTGTATCTTACACCGTCAGCAGTAGATGATGAAGAAATAGCAAGCGGTGCAAAAACTCTTGCCGAAATACTAAAATAAAAACAGAAAATTTGTATTAATAGTACAAATATTGGGACACATCACTTTAGCGATATTGTAATTAAATCCTCTTTGTTTTACAATGCAAATGTAATCAAAAAACATTGAAAAAAGGAGATTTAATTATGAAAATCAAAGACATTATCAAAGGCTTAATCATTTCTGTTTCTTCAATTTCGGTTGGATATTTCGCAATCGCAATGCCGTTAAATTTATTTAACCTGCTCTCAAAGGACGGACAGAGAATTTTCTTTATTATAGAGATTAGCGTTTATTTAATTATCGGTGCAATATTTCTCGTTATCCAAGACAAGAAGGAGCAACAAGCAAGAAAACAAAAAATCCGTCACGAGGAAAGAAAAGCAAAAATTAGAGCCGTACAAAATGATTGGTACGACCTTGTAGCCTAACTTCCCTATTTATCCACAACATAATAATTACTGTATTTCAATGCATAAAGCCCTGTTTCGGTATTGATTGAAACAGGGCTTTGATTTTATATAATTAGGCGATTTATTTTTTTACTGTCCGCCTCTCATTAAGGGATTCAATCCATAATCTCGGGCTGATTAATATAAGCATCGGGAAAAGTTCAAGTCTTCCTGCCAGCATATCAAACATCAACACAAACTTTGAAAGTACTGAGAATTTTCCGAAATTGTCGGTAGGACCTACTAAGCTCAAGCCGGGTCCGATATTATTTATAGTTGCCGCAACAGCAGTAAAATTAGTTGTTAAATCAAAATTTTCTAATGAAACTATCAGCAAACTAACAACAAAAATAAGGACAAACGAAACATAATAAACATTCGTAGCTCTTACAATTTCGTGGTCAACCGGCTTGCCGTCAAATGAAATTTTCTTAACGCTTCTTGGGTGCAGGTAAGAATGAAGCTCCTTGCCGATTGACTTTGAAACAATGACATATCTTGAAACCTTAATTCCGCCTCCCGTACTGCCTGCACACGCACCTATAAACATAAGCATTATAAGCACAGTCTTAGAAGTTGACGACCAAAGGTTAAAGTCAGCCGTTGAAAAGCCTGTTGTTGTGATAATTGACGCAACCTGAAACATAGACTTACAAAGAGCATCACCGACGGACGAACAAATCCTGACAACATCGGCAAATATAATACCTGTTGCAACAAGTATTATAATGAAGTACGCTTTTACCTCTTCCATTTTGAAAGCCTTATCAAGCTTCTTTAGGAGTAAAAAATAGTAAAAATTAAAATTAACTCCGAACAATATCATAAATATTGTTACAACCCATTGGATATATTGTGAATACCCGCCGATAGAATCGTTTTTGATTCCAAAACCACCTGTTCCGGCAGTTCCGAACGCAGTAGTAACCGCATCAAAAATCGGCATATCTCCGCAAAGCAAGAAAATAATTTCCATCACAGTCAAAGCCATATAAATGAAATACAATATTCTCGCCGTATATTTCATTTTTGGCACAAGCTTGCCCACAGACGGACCGGGGCTTTCCGATTTCATAAGATTGATGCTTGAACCGCCTGCCATCTGAACAACGGCAAGGAGAAAAACAAGGACACCCATACCACCTATCCAATGTGTAAAGCTACGCCAAAATATAGCGGTATGCGACAAAACTTCAACATCGGATAATATACTGGAGCCTGTTGTGGTAAAGCCTGAAATTGTCTCAAACAGAGCGTCTACATAGCTTGGAATTTCTCCGCTGAAATAAAAAGGCATCGCACCGAAAATTGATAAAAACAACCAACTCAACGCTGTTGCTATACAGCCCTCTTTAAGATAAAACAGGTTACTTACAGGTTTTTTGAAGCCTAAAAGCAAGCCGCACAAAAAAGTCACCGCCGAACAAGCAATATAAACTTTTCCAACGCTCTCGGAATACACTAATGAAACAAGGCAAGGCAAAAGCAGAAACCCCGCTTCAAGCATTAATACATAGCCGAGAATTTTTCTTATAATCGAAACGTTCATAATTAAACCTATGCCAATATATCACTTATATCTCTAAATCCGATATGCGTACTTACAACCATAACATGGTCGCCCGGCAAAATATAATCCTGACCGGTCGGAATTATAATTTTACCCTGTCTTGAAATAAAGCTGATGAGCAAATTATCCTTTAATTTAAGCTTCATTAAAGGAACATTTGTGACCTTAGATTCCTTATCAATATTAAATTCGACAGCCTCTACCCTGTTGTCAAACATATGATAAAGCGTTTCAACATTACTGCCGACAGAAGCATTTTTCGCTCTTACATAAGCAATAATTGCTTCACTCGTGATATATCTCGGATAAATAACAGAGCCTAAATCGAGATTTCTGATAGCTTCCTGAAATGTAATTCTGTTAATCTTAGTAATAAGCTTTGCGTTAGATTGTTGTTGTGCTTTAAGCGCAAGCAAAATATTTTCCTCATCTGAACCTGTAAGCGGCACAAACGCTTCACATACACTAAAACCCTCTTCTATTAGTAAATCCTCGTCTGAGCCGTTACCGTTTATTATGATAGCATTAGAAAGTAAATTTGCAAGCTCATCACAGCGTTTTCTGTCCTTTTCAATGATTTTTACGGCAATTCCGTTACTGAGCAGAAGCTTGGACAAATAATACCCTGCGCCTCCGCCGCCGATAATCATTGCATTTTTAACCTTATTAGACTTAAATCCGATAAGTTTCAAGAAGGAGCCGACAGCCTTTGACGGTGCTACAAAAGACATTGCGTCACCCGTTTTTAGTTCAAAATCACCGGACGGAATAAATATCCTATTATCTCTTTCAACAGCACAAACAAGCACATCATCAGTCATTTGTCCAAGCTGTGCAACAGTCATTGAATCAAGCATATTTCCTTGAGGTATTTTAATCTTAACAAGCTCCGCCTTACCGTGTGCAAATGAACTGACTTCAAGAGCAGTCGGCAAACACAAAATACGGCTCATTTCCTTAGAAGCCTCGTATTCGGGATTTATTATCATAGCCAATCCGAGCTTTTCTCTTAAATAGTCAAGCTCGTGCGAATACTCGGGATTTCTTACTCGTGCAATAGTAGCACAGTCCGCAACCCTTGAGGCAAGAGTACAGCACAAAAGATTAAGTTCATCGTACTCGGTTACCGCAATCAAAAGGTCAGCCTCTTTTACGCCTGCTTCCTTTTGAACATTAAACGAGGCACCGTTACCAACTACGCCAAGTACATCATATTGATTTGTAACAGCACGAATTTTCTCCGCATCAAAATCTATAACGGTTATATCGTGATTTTCCTTTGAAAGCTGTTCTACTAAGGTTTGTCCTACGGTGCCACAGCCGACAACAATAATATTCAGACCTTCCTTCATATTAAGTTTATCGGCAAACGCCTTGCGTGAAAAAAGCATATTCTACCTCATAACAATTAATGATATTTCTAATAATATAGCACCACATATAAAATAGCACCACATATAAAAACCAAGTTAATTTTTTACAAATGTCAAAAAAATCAAATTTTACTTTGTGGTTGAGCCAAAGCCACCATCACGAATTCCCTGTGTGTTGTCGTCAATGGTAACGCCAAATTGCATAAAAATACCCTGAGAAAAGCCCTCACCTGTGCCTACACTTACAGTATGTCCGTCGTCATGAGCGTCGCAAGAAAGCTTAACCATAATATGGCCTTCATTTGATGAGTTGTAATAATCGGCATCAATGATTCCGACTGTATTATCGAGTTGTACTCTGTGCTTAAATCCAAGACCGGAGCGTGGGAAAATACAAAGTACCCAGCCGTCACTTATCTTTGACCTGATTCCGGTAGGAATGAGAGTTGATTCTCCCCTTTTTATCGTAATTTCCGATGGGGCATAAAAGTCATAACCTGCCGAGCCTGTTGTTGCTCTTTTCGGCAGTTTAATACTGTCGTAAATTTCTTTTACATTTTTAGTTTCTGGAAAGCATTTAAGCCAATCTTTTTCAAACTGCTCAAAACTTACCTTTTCAAACTGTGCTATTTTATTCATAATATATCCTCACCATTTTCTGTTATTTACGTCGGGGCAATTGTTACTTTTTATTCTCGCTCTGACCTCAACATAGCATCCGCATTTTCTGCACATTCCCGAAATAAGATAATCGCATCTTTTACAAAATGAAATTCTGTTCAAAAATGTATCGTTATCTGCTTTTATATCCTGCGGCAGAGTATTTATGTAAGCCTCAATCTCACCTGAAGTAACCTTTTCGCCGGCTTCATACAGCAGACATTTTTTGCATTCATTACTCATTATTTGTTAATTACGAATTTAACTACGGAACACGCAGGAATTACTGCTGTAAAGCCATCCTTTAATTTTTTGTAATCAATAAACTCAACAGTCTTAACTTTAATTTTATTTACAAAATCATTCTTATCGTGACATTCTCCGCTGATGATTTCGGCATAAATCGAATCAACTCTTGTATCAGCGATTTGACATTTAATCTTAGCAGATTTAACCGAAGAAGTATTTGTAATAGTGGAATAAATCGTACCGTTTTCATCTCTTGATGCAGATTCAATAAGCTGCGGAAATTGTTTATTTCCATCGTTATTGGACTTGATAACATCGCTTGTGATATATGAACCGATTAGAGTATTGTTTTGGTGTTCTTTATACATCTTAAAAACATAATAGGTCGGAGTCTTAACCATCTTTTCGCCGTCGGTAAGAATAACGGATTGCAGAACATTTACCGTTTGCGCTATATTTGCCATAATAATTTTATCGGCGTGCTTATTAAAAATATTAAGCGTTAAAGCGGCAACTATTGCATCTCTCATTGTGCTTTGCTGATACAAAAATCCCGGATTCGTTCCCGGTTCCACATCGTACCATGTTCCCCACTCGTCAACAATCAGTTTAAGATTTCCGTTTGGCTGAACACTTTGCATCATTGCAAGATGATTTTTAATCAGTTCATCAATATAATATGCCTTGCAAATCGTGGAGTTATATTCGTTTTTATCAAACACTGTTGCAGAACCTTTATGCTCCCATTTGCCCGTAGGCAAGGTGTAATAATGAAGCGACAAAGCATCTGCGTGGCGTTTAACTTTATCAGTTACAACCTTTGTCCAATGATAGTCACCTGCATTAGGTCCGCAGGCAATTCTTTTTATGTGCTTACTTGAATCATAGTCACGGCAGAAAGTATTATATTGCTTATAAAGACAGCCGTAGTATTCGGGATCCATATTACCGCCGCAGCCCCACGATTCGTTACCTACACCCAAATATTTCAGCTCAAACGGCTTTTCGCTGCCGTTCTTTTTTCTGAGTTCAGCCATGGGAGACACACCGTCAAAGGTCATGTATTCAACCCATTCGCTCATTTCTTTAACTGAACCGGAACCCACGTTTGCATTTACATATGTATCGCATCCGAGTTGTCGGCAAAGTTCAAAATATTCATGCGTGCCAAAAGAGTTGTCCTCAACTACGCCGCCCCAATGAGTATTAATCATCTTCTTACGCTCGCTTTTTTTGCCTATTCCGTCCTTCCAATGATACTCATCGGCAAAGCAACCGCCCGGCCATCTGAGAACAGGGATACCCATTTCTCGCAGTGCGTTCACAACATCGCACCTCATACCGTTTACATTGGGTATCTTTGAGTCTTCGCCCACATATATTCCCTCATATATGCACCGTCCCAGATGTTCGGAAAAATGACCGTAAATATCCTTATTTATAGTAGCGATTTTTTCATTAGGGTTTATCAAATACTTCTCCATATACTGTCTCCATAAAGATAAATCTTAAAATATGATTCTAAGGTATCATATCGGATAATTAAAGTCAACAAATTGACAGAAAATATTAAATAAACTATAATATTTATATTCTATATGGAGGTGCAGTATGGATAATATTTCAAAATGTATAAAGATAATAAAAGAAAAAGACGCACAAGCTATGATTTTGTGTAACGAGGCAAATATGCACTACATTTGCTCTTTTTCGCCGAGTGAAGGAATGGTTATCATTTTTTCAAACGGCGATGCGTACCATCTTGTTGATTCAAGATATACCGAAATTGCACAAGAGCATTCTAAGCAAAGTGGATTAAAGGTAATCGAGGTTAATCAAGGAATTTATACTTGTATGGCTCAGCTGTTGGGTGAACACGCTGTTAGAGCTGCTGTTATCGAAAATGAAACAATATCGCTGAAAGCTTACAATGCAATAAAGGATATGTGCGAAGATTTGGTATTGTTCAATCTTGGCGATGCACTGATGAGAGAGCGAAACAGAAAAGAGTCTTGCGAAATTGAGCTTATGAAAAAAGCAAATCTTATTGCAGAAAAGTCTTTTCTTGAACTTCTAAATTATATAAAAGCAGGTAAAAGCGAAAAAGAGCTTGCCTCACAGTTTGAATATTTAATGGCTCAAAACGGCTCCGACGGTGTAAGCTTTAACACAATTTTGCTCACGGGAGCGCATACATCTATGCCACACGGTGTGCCTGATGAAAGACAGATTAAAAACGGGGACTTTGTACTTCTTGATTTCGGTGCAACATTTGCAGGCTACCACAGCGATATGACACGAACCGTATGTGTCGGCGAACCGTCTCAGGAAATGAGGAATATGTATAATTTGGTCCTTGAAGCACAGCTTGCAGGTATAAAAGCACTTCAAGCAGGTGTAAAATGTGCTGATGTTTACAAGGCCGCAAAGGATGTTTTGGACGAAAAAAATATGGGTGAATACTTCAGGCACGGCTTAGGTCACGGTGTAGGTCTTGAAATTCACGAAGGATTTAATTCCGGTCCAAACAGTAAGGACACCTATGAGGTGGGAAATGTTACGTCTGTTGAACCGGGCATATATCTGCCTGATAAGTTCGGAATAAGAATAGAGGATGTGTGTTATCTTTCGCCGAGAGGCAGAGAAAATTTAAGTAATATTACAAAAGAATTAATTATTTTATGATCGCTTGACATATTCGTTATAATATGTTAAACATATTTTATTGCCACAGGCAATATGTACCTTGAAAATTTAATGCGTGATAATTTTACACAAAAATATATATAATAGTAATACCGATTTATCGGTAGGCAGAGCAGTTAAATCATATCTTATTCTTATTCTTATTCTTATTCTTATTCTGTTTCTGCCTTAGCGCCCGGACCCACGAGGTTGACGAGGAAAAGAGTTATCGAAATATTCGGCGGATGCTCTTTCGTACGCTTTGGTGCGTAAGGAGAATGCAAAAATTAGCAGCAATGCTATAACAAATCGTTCTCTGCAAAGCAATTAATTATAAATTATCATTTGAAATGAGGAATAAATTATGTGTGGAATTATCGGATATACAGGATACTCTCAGGCGAGAGGTGTGTTAATTAAAGGACTTAAAGCACTTGAGTACAGAGGCTACGACAGCGCAGGAATCGCACTTTACAGCGATACTCACAACGAGGCACTTGTAACAAAATGCAAGGGACGAGTTGCTCTTTTAGACGAAAAAGCAGAAAGTTCTGATGCTACAACAGGTATAGGCCATACCCGTTGGGCTACTCACGGTGAAGTAAGCGACCTAAACTCGCACCCTCATAAGTTTGGAAATGTTACCCTTGTTCATAACGGAATAATAGAAAATTATGAAGCGATTAAAAATCAACTCGGTATCGAATCGGACCTTAAAAGTGAAACCGATTCCGAAATCGTAGCTGCCCTGATAGATAATTATTATTCACCGGGCAAAAATCCCGAAGATGCAATAATTAAGGCAGTTAAAGAAATTAAGGGTACATTTGCGCTTGGAATAATGTTTGACGGTATAAGCGATATTATTTATGCTGTCAGAAATGTAAGCCCGATTGTATGCTGTAAAAACGAAAACGGAGCATATATAGCTTCTGACATTATGGCTATCGGCGAATACAGCGAGGACTATTTTATTCTGCCCGAGCTTACTATTGCAAAAATCGACAAAAACGGTTTCGAGATTAAGGATTTCAACGGTAATGAAATTCAGCCGAAGATGTTAAAGCTTGATTGGGATATTAAAAACAGCGGTAAAGCAGGTTATCCTTTTTATATGGAAAAAGAGATTTGCGAGCAGCCGACAGTTATCGACAAAACAATCAGAAGCAGAATTAAAGACAAGATGCCCGATTTCAGCACCGAAAACATTGACGAGCGCATTTTTGAAAAATGTGAAAGTATCTCGGTGATTGCTTGCGGTACTGCTATGCACGCAGGTTTAATCGGAAAGCATTTGATTGAAAAGTATTGCAGAGTTCCGGTTACGGTGTATATGGCCAGTGAATATATGTATTCAGACCCTATTATTAACGATAAGACACTTGTACTCTGCGTATCGCAAAGCGGTGAAACGATTGACACTCTTGAAGCGCTTAAATATGCCAAATCAAAAGGAGCTATGACGCTTTCTATTGTAAATGTCAGAGGTTCAAGTATTGCAAACGCAAGTGACAATGTTATCTACACCGACGCAGGCCCTGAAATTGCCGTTGCCTCAACAAAGGCGTATACGACGCAAGTTTCGATTTTTTATTTGATTACCGCAAAAATGGCGTATCTCAGAGGCAGAATGACCGAGCAAGAGGTGTGCGAGCTGATTAAAAAGCTTGTTAAAATTCCGCAGGCAGTAAACGAAGTGCTTGAGAGAAGAAATGAAATCCACAAGCTTGCCAAAGGTTTATTGACTGCCGAACATGCTTTTATGATTGGCAGAGGACTTGACTACCCCGCCCTGCTTGAAGCATCTCTGAAACTAAAGGAAATCAGCTATATTCACTCCGAAGCCTTTGCGTCAGGAGAATTAAAGCACGGTACAATCGCATTGATAACAAATAACACTCCAGTTATTGCCCTGCTTACTCAAAGCGAGCTTATATCAAAGCAATTGTCCAATATCAGAGAAGTGCAATCAAGAGGTGCAAATGTAATTGTATTTGCTAAAAAATCGCTCGTAAACAGCTCTGTTCAGTGCAATTTTGAATTGCCTGACACAGACGACGACTTTGCATTAATCCCTGCGATTTGCGCCCTTCAACTGCTTGCCTACTATGTTTCATCGGACAAAGGTTTGGATGTTGATAAGCCGAGAAATCTGGCAAAGGTAGTTACGGTAGAATAAAATCATAATAATTATCACGCATTGAATTAATTAAGACGGCTGAGAAATCCCTCAGCCGTCTTTTTATTTTAATTTAGTATATCCAAAATGATATGTAATGATGAACTATTTATTTTTATTTGCCACGTCTTTTATATCTTCGTGGTTTTTCTTTTTGAAATACGCACGAGTTTCTTTTCCTACAACACCCGACAAGGCAAAGAGTGCAATGAGGTTAGGAAATGCCATAAGACCGTTTACAATGTCTGCCAAATTCCAAACAGCAGAAACAGTAAGGTAAGGGCCAATAAAAACAGCAAGTACATAAATGCATCTGAATCCGATAAGTACAGCCTTATTATCAGTCAAATATTCAAGGCATCTTTCGCTGTAATAATCCCAACCGAGAATGGTTGTAAAGGCAAAGAATATCAGACAGAGCATAAGCAAAAATGCAGAAACTTTTGAATTCCACGGCAGACCTGTTTGCCATGCAAAGGTAGTAATATTAACGCCTTCAAATTTATTTGGAACAAACTCCATATTAGCCTGAGTCATTATGATTGAAAGTCCTGTTAAGGTACAAATTACAATAGTATCAATGAAAGTACCTGTCATTGTTACGAGACCTTGACGAACTGCATCTTTGGTTTTTGCGGCAGCTGCGGCAATAGGAGCAGAGCCGAGACCCGCCTCATTGGAGAATATACCTCTGCCGATACCTTTTTGCATTGCAATCTTAATTGTAATACCGGTTGCACCACCGATAACGGCATCAGGTACAAACGCATTTTTTACTACCGAATAAACAGCCTGAGGAACATATTGGATATTGCTGAACACAATTATAAGCGTACAGGTAATATAAACCAATGCCATAGCAGGTACAATTACCTCAGAAACTTTTGCAATACGCTTAATGCCGCCTATAACTACAAGTCCTACGCAAAGCGTAACAATAAGTCCGCAAATAACCACCGGCCAAACATAATTGTTTTCACCAATAGAAAACGCAATATGAAGCTCATTAGGGTCAAAAAAGGCTTTTACGGCGTTGGTAATACCTGTTACCTGAGTAAATGTACCTATACCAAACAAACCAACGAAAACTCCAAAAACGGCAAACAATTTTGCAAGCCACTTCCACTTTTCGCCCATTCCCTTTTCTATGTAATAGAATGGACCACCGAGATGATGACCGTCATCCTTTTTTTGACGATATTTAATAGCAAGAAATCCCTCGCTGTATTTTGTTGCCATACCAAAGAATGCCGCAAAAATCATCCAGAAAAGCGCACCCGGACCGCCCAAACAAAGAGCAGTTGCAACGCCGACAATGTTACCCGTTCCGATAGTAGCGGAAAGAGCCGTGCAAAGAGCGCCGAAAGAAGTTACATCCCCTGTACCGTCTTCCTCATTTTTAACCATAAATTTAAGAGCCTTACCGAGGTGAAACACCTGAACAAATCCTGTTCGTACAGAAAGCCACACACCGGCACAAAGAATTAAAATAATAAGAGGCCAACCCCATACCATACCGTCAACCTTATTAATCAATTCATTGATACTCATAGACATATCAATTATTTGCATTTGTTTCCTCCTATATATGAAAATATTTTCTAATATAACATAATCAGAGGAAAAACGCAAATATTAATCTAATTTTTTTCTTAATTTTTGAAGAATTTGTTTTTCTTTTCTCGAAACCTGCACCTGAGAGATATTCAATTTTTTTGCTGTCTCGCATTGAGTAATGCCATCGTAAAACCTGTATTTTACAATCATCAATTCTGTATTATCAAGACACCTCAGCGCCTGATGAACCGAAAGCTTGTCAAACAAGGCTTCACTTTCGTCTATGGGAATATCGATTGTATCTTCGCCGTCGTCATTACAAACACTCAGCGATGCAATAGGAGTTAGTACATTCAAAATTTCGCTAAGTTCCTCAACTGAATATCCGCTTAATTCGCTCAACTCGCTTATCGTTGGCTCTCTAAGCTCTCTTTGCTTAAACCGTTCCCTTATAGCTTGCACTTTAATCGAGTTTTCTTTTAACGTTCTTGAAACCTTTATTGCACCGCCGTCTCTGAACAAACGCTTGATTTCACCCATTATCACGGGAACGGCATAGGTTGAAAAAGAAAAACCTCTTTCTTCTTCAAAATTATCCACAGCCTTAATAAGTCCTACGCAGCCTGCTTGGTAAAGGTCGTCATATTCAGCACCTCTGCCCCTGAATCTATTTGCAATCGAATGCACCAAAGGAATGTTTGATACAATCATTTCATCTCGGTTATCCTTTACCATTTGTTACGACCGTTAATTTTCTTGACTAAAACAACAGTAGTTCCGCTGCCGAGTGAAGACACAACATTTACTCTGTCACAAAACGACTGCATAACCGTAAATCCGAGTCCCGACCTGTCGGATGAGCCTGTTGTATAGAGAGGAGTCATTGCCTTAGAAACATCCTCAATGCCCATTCCCTTGTCCTTGATTTTAATTTTAACGAAATCATCATCAAGAATTTGTCCTGTTATGTAAATTTTGCCACAACTTTCTGAGTATGCGTGAACTATACAGTTTGTAACTGCTTCGCTGACTGCTGTTTTTAAGTCGGTCAGTTCCTCTATCGTTGGGTCAAGCGGTGTAACAAATGCCGCAACAACAAGTCTGCAAAAGCTTTCGTTTACACTTCTGCTGTCAAAAGACAGCTTAAATTCATTTTTTATGTTCATTTTAATCACCATAGCCTTTCAACCTCAAATTATAAATAGATAATCACTTGCTCTTTCAAATCGAGCATAGTGCTAAAAAGATTACCCATACCAAAATATGACAAAGAAATCCGTAAAACATAATTAGTGCAAAAATCTAACATTATTTTTCCTTAATTATTGCTATTGAGCCAAGCCCCGCAAGTTCCATAATCTTTTTTGTTTGCAAGCTTACATTCCTTATTTCAAGCGTACCTTTGAAATTTTGCAGCAGTCTGTATCTGCCCATAACAAGTCCGATGCCCGAAGAATCCATAAACGAAACATTCATAAAATCCAAAATCAAATGACTTGGCTTTATATAGCTAAGTGCGTTATCAATTTTATCTCTAATTCCCACAGCAGTATGATGGTCAATCTCACCGTAAAGATATGCTATTACCAAATTTCCGCTGGATTCTATTGTTACATTCACGCTAATCACTCCAAAATAAAAATACCAATCTGTCAATAGAATAACAGATTGGTAAAAAATATTTTGTAAAATTATAGCGATTTAATTAACAAATTTCTGGCTTCTCTTGCCAAAAAGAAAGAACCGCAAACAAGTGAAAAATCGTCATACTTATATGCTGAATTGATTGCTTGTTCAACAGTATTTGTTGCAATAACATCATTACAGAATTTATTTGCAATACTTTTAAGTTCAAGTGCAGACATAGAGCGTTCGTTTTTAGGTGCTGTCGTAATAATCCTTTTACAGTAAGGAGCGATTATTCTGAGATAGCCCTCAACATCCTTATCTCTCATCATACCGATTACGGCTGTTATATTCTTACTTTTTAATCGTGTAGCAAGAGCGTTGGCACCGTCTACATTATGCGCTCCGTCAAGCATTATATTACCGATTATTTCGCACCTTGCAGGCAAAGATACTGCTTTTTCCGCTTTTTTTGCCCCGAGTAATTCCAGCACGGCATTAGCTACTGCAAGATTATTTTTTTGAAAATCTCCTTGCTCGTCAATTTTTATAATTTGAGAAGTTTTACCGATAAACACTTCTTCGCAAAGAGGGTTTGGATAAAGCACACAAGGGCAGTCTTTTCTGATAATACCGCTTTTTTGATTTGCTATTTCTTCAAGCGTATTGCCTAAAAAAGCCGTGTGGTCAAGTGAAACGGAGGTTATAACCGAAATGTTTTTCTTTTCCACATTCGTACTGTCACCTTTACCGCCCATACCGCATTCAACAACTGCGTAATGAACATTGCTGTCTGCAAAGTATTTATACATAATTGCCGTAAGCATTTCAAATTCTGTGCAGTCATTATCGCAGTATTGAGTAACATATTTTGCAAAATCAGATTGCGAAATATTAATTGAATTAATTTTTATTTGTTCAAGATAAGAGTCCACCCAAGGTGATGAAAATAATCCAACCTTATAGCCTGAATCAATGAGTGAATCGGCAATCGTTGCCCCGACTGTTCCTTTACCGTTAGTTCCCGCTATATGAATTATTTTAATCTTATCCTGTGGGTTTCCCATTTCTTCAAGCAGTCTTAAAATACGCTCAAGCCCCGGCTTAATGCCGAGGCTTTGCTTATTTAATATTAAGTTTAGCGCTTCGTTATAGGTCATTACTCAATTTCCTCAATAGACTTTTCGATTTGAGCAATCTTTTCCTCAAGTTTAGCTGCGTCCTCACGATTTTGTGCAACTACCTTTTCGGGTGCTTTATTAACAAATCCCGGGTTGCCAAGCTTCTTATTAATAAATTCAAGCTTGTCCTTTGCTGCTGCAAGCTCTTTTTCAAGACGCTTTCTTTCAGCTTCAAAATCAACCAAATCGCCGAGAGGAATATACACCTTAGCGTCATTTGTAATAACGGTTACGACATTGCCGAGGTCTGCAAAGCTTTCTGCAACATGAACTTCGCTTGCATATGCAAGTCTTTTAACGAACTCAACGCCGCTTTCAAAGGTTGCACCGTCGGAAGTTTCGATATATACCTTAGCTTTCTTTGACGGAGGAATGTTCATTTCTGCTCTGCGGTTTCTGATGGCTTTAATGGCAGACATAATCTTTTCCATTTCAGCCTCATCTTCTGCAAAGCTGAGTGCATCGTCATATTTGCACCATTCGGAAATCATAATCGACTCGCTGTCGTGCGGAATAGCCTGATAGATTTCCTCGGTAATAAATGGCATAAACGGATGAAGAAGCTTCAAAATGTAGGTAAGAACAAACACCAAAACAGCCTTTGCATTTTCTTTAGCCTGCTCATCATCACCCTGAAGTCTGATTTTTGCAATTTCGATATACCAATCGCAGTAAACATCCCAAATAAAATCATAAAGCTTTTGAACTGCTATACCGAGTTCGTACTTGTCAAGATTGTCGGTTACTTCCTTAGCAAGAGAGTTTGCCTTAGAAATAATCCACTTATCTTCAATGAGAAGTTCGTTTGGCAGTCCGTTGTACTTATAATCGTCTCCGAGATACATAAGAACAAATCTTGCGGCATTCCAAAGCTTATTAGCAAAGTTTCTTGATGCCTTAACTCTTTCGTCGGAAAATCTCATATCATTTCCCGGAGAGTTACCTGTTGCAAGAGTAAATCTGAGTGCGTCTGCACCGTACTCGTCAATAACAAGAAGCGGGTCAATACCGTTGCCGAGAGACTTTGACATCTTTCTGCCCTGTGCGTCTCGAACAAGACCGTGAATAAGAACTGTATCAAAAGGTACTTGACCGGTTTGCTCGATACCCGAGAACATCATTCTCATAACCCAGAACGGAATAATGTCATAACCTGTAACAAGTGTATTGGTAGGATAATACTTTTTGAAATCCTCTGTTTCTTCAGGCCAGCCGAGAGTTGAGAACGGCCATAATGCGGACGAGAACCAAGTGTCGAGTGTATCGGGATCCTGATGAATATTCTTACTGCCGCATTTAGAACATTGACAAACTTCCTCACGGGAAACGGTAATTTCTCCGCAATCGTCGCAATACCAAGCAGGTATTCTGTGTCCCCACCAAAGCTGACGGGAAATACACCAGTCACGGATATTTTCGAGCCAGTGGAAATATGTCTTTTCATATCTTCTCGGTACAAACTTTGTTTCTTCGTTCTTTACTGCATCAATGGCAGGACCTGCAAGCGGTTTCATATCAACAAACCACTGCTTAGAAACCTTAGGCTCGATTGTAGTTGAGCAACGATAGCAAGTGCCTACATTATGTGAATAATCCTCAATTTCAAGCAATGCGCCCTCGTTCTTCAAGTCTTCAACAATGGCCTTACGAGCCTCGTATCTGTCCATACCGCTGTATTTACCCCATCCGTCCTTAATGTGAGCATCATCGGTAAGAATGTCTATAACCTCAAGATTATGGCGAAGTCCCACTTCAAAGTCATTAGGGTCGTGAGCAGGTGTGATTTTTACAACACCGGTGCCGAATTCAATATCAACATAATCATCTGCAATAACGGGAATCTGACGATGAACAATTGGCAAATCAAGCATTTTGCCAACCATATCTTTATATCTCTCATCATTTGGATTTACCGCAACAGCAGTATCGCCAAGCATAGTTTCGGGACGGGTTGTTGCAAGTTCAAGATAACCCGAACCGTCAACAAACGGGTATCTTAAATGCCAAAAATGTCCTGCCTGGTCCTCGTATTCAACTTCTGCATCAGAAATAGATGTCTTGCAGTGAGGACACCAGTTTACAATTCTTTCGCCACGGTAGATAAGTCCCTTTTCGTAAAGGTTATTGAACACCTCAACAACTGCCTTATTACAGCCCTCATCAAGAGTGAAGCGTTCTCTGTCCCAGTCACAGGATGAGCCTAACTTTTTAAGCTGTTCGATAATTCTACCGCCGTACTGACGCTTCCATTCCCAAGCACGCTCAAGAAATTTATCTCTGCCCAAATCCTCTTTAGTAAGACCTTCCTTACGCATTGCCTCAACAATCTTTGCTTCGGTTGCGATAGATGCGTGGTCAGTTCCGGGCAGCCACAATGTGTTGTAGCCGTTCATTCTGTGATAACGAATAAGAATATCCTGAAGTGTGTTATCAAGAGCGTGTCCCATATGAAGCTGACCTGTAATATTCGGGGGCGGAATAACAATAGTGTAAGGAGTTTTTTCACTCTTTACATCGGCATGAAAATAGCCGTTTTCCATCCAATATTTATAAATCCTGTCCTCAAAGGCAGACGGATTATACTGTTTTTCTAATTCTTTTGCCATTTACATCTTCCTTTCAAAATAAAAAAACGCCTCAAAATATGAGACGAAATAACCGTGGTACCACTCAAATTGCATGCCATAAAAGCACGCCGCTTAAATCCTTAACGCAGATATACGGACAAGGCTACTGTCAGTTCACCCTGTCAGCTCCTGAGTTACCTTCACATTCTTGAAATATCGGTTTTCAGCCAACACCGACTCTCTGAAAAATCAATAAATGCTACTCCCCTCAATCACAGCCGATTGAATATTAACAATGTAAATATAGTAACAAAGTTTATGTTTTTTGTCAAGCAAAACAATCAAGCAAAATTTTGATTAGTAATAAGTAATATATTTACAAGTATATTTATGTAAACTTTGCTCATTGATATTAATAAGACCGTTAAGGTATAATGTATTTTGTTAGGAGATTTTAGCAAATATATCTTCTTAAAGGAGAACGAAATGGAAGAAAGTAAAAAAACCGTCCCATTTGGAATGAAAGATAAAATCGGATATGCGCTCGGTGACTTTGGATGCAATATGAGCTTTGCGTTTATCAACAATTATCTTATGCTCTTTTATGTAACCTGTATGGGAATACAACCAAAGCACTTTGCCGTAATTATAGTTTTAGCAAAGATATTTGATGCCATAAACGACCCGATTATCGGCGGTCTGTGTGATGCTACAAAACCCGGCAAGGACGGTAAGTTCAAGACATGGATTAAATGGGCAAGCCTGCCTCTGTTAATTTCGAGCGTCTTGCTTTTCATCTATGTACCAAACGCCGCTTACGGAGTTAAGGTTGCTATGTGTTTAGGTCTTTACTGCATCTGGAGTATATCCTACACAAGCGTAAACGTTCCGTACGGCTCTATGCAATCTGTAATAACAGATGTACCAGAGGAAAGAAGCTCATTGTCAACATTCAGAAGCGTAGGTGCTATGTTTGCACAAGTTCCTATTATGGTTGTTTTACCGCTTTTGGTTTATGATGAAAACGACAATCCGAGAGGAAATCTTTTCTTTATAATAGTTGCGGTTATGGGTATAATCGGCTTTTTTGCATTTATTCTGCTCAGAAAAATGACTACCCAAAGAATTGAGCCGCAAGTACAAGACGAAAAACAAAGCTTTAATTATTTCAAGACATTCGCTTCGTTCTTTAAGAATCGTCATATGCTCGGCGTGACCATTTCGACCGTTTCTTATTTGGCACTTATGATGACAGTTACAAGTTCAATGCAGTACATCTTTATGTGCTACTTTAAGAACACAAAACTTATTTCCATCGCAACAATTATCGCAGGATTGCCCACAGTTTTGGGAATTATCGCTGTTAAACCGCTTTCAAAAAAGTTTACAAAAAAGCAGCTTTGCACCTATCCGTTTTTAATTTCTGCAATTTGCAGCGGCATTGCAACATTTATCAGATTTGAAAATCCTTATATTTGGATTGTTCTTGTGGGAATCGCTATGTTCGGCTCGGCATTTTATTTAGTTCTTATTTGGGCTTTGGTTGCCGACTGTATTGATTATCAAGAAATGAAAACAGGCAGGCGTGAGGAAAGCTCAATTTACGCAACCTATTCCCTGTTCAGAAAAATCGCTCAGGGTCTCGGTGCCGCAGTAATCTCGCTCTCACTCGGTCTTACAGGCTATAAGGCTGATCTCGGCTCGCTTGAGCAAGCAAGCGGTGTTGCAAACAACATTTACTTTATGACGGGATTTTTACCGTTCATAGGTTCGCTCATTTGCCTGCTGAGTATGCATTTTCTGTATAAACTCGGTGACGACCCAAAGAAAGAAAAATAAACGATAAAAATTAAAATCCGTGAGTTTTTACACTTACGGATTTTTTATTTCCATTGATTTTTTAACCCCTTTGAAATATAATAAGTAAACGAGGTGATACTATGCTTAATCAAATAATTGAAGCAGTAAAAGAAGCTGTGTTAATTTACAAGCAAGCAGACAACGACTTAGATGTTTGCCAAAAGACATCAAATGTAAATCTTGTCACTAAATATGATAAACAAATTCAGGAATTTTTAATTGAAAAGCTAAGCCGAATAACTCCCAATGCGTCATTCTTTTGCGAAGAGGGTGACGACAGAAAGGAATTAACCGACGGCTACTGTTATATAATAGACCCTATTGACGGAACAACAAATTTTATAAAGGGTTTCAATCACAGTGCAATAAGTGTCGGTCTTGCAAAAGATAAAGAGCTTATTATCGGAGTGGTGGCAGATCCTGATAAGAACAATATTTACTTTGCGCAAAAAGGTTGCGGAGCTTACCTAAACGGAAAGAGAATACATGTTTCCGATTGTGCTTTAAGCGAAAGTCTGGTAATGTTTGGCACTTGCCCATATGAACACGAGCTTGCACACGAAACATTTAAGCTTACGGAAAAAGTATTTTATAAAGCGTTAGAGGTAAGAAGAAGCGGTTCGGCGGCACTTGATATATGCTATGTTGCATCAGGCAAAGCCGATCTCTATTATGAAATGATTATCAGACCTTGGGATTGGGCAGGAGCAAGCGTAATTTTAACTGAGGCAGGCGGTCTGTATTCAAAAATCGACTGCTCCCCTATCGACCTATCAAAAACGGACTCTTACCTGTGCGGTAACATAAACAACATCAAGGAATTCAATGAAATATACAACTCTTAATTCATATCTAAAAGGAAAATTCGGCTGTAAAGTATATAAAATTTCACTTGACTGCGGCTTCACTTGTCCAAACCGTGACGGAACCGTCTCAACAGGCGGTTGTATATTTTGCTCGGAGGGCGGAAGCGGTGATTTTGCAGAAAGCAGAACATTGAGCGTAACCGAACAAATAGAAAACGGAAAGCAAAGGGTAAAAGCAAAAATTAAAGACGGAAAATATATTGCATATTTTCAAGCGTTCACTAACACTTACGCAGATACAAATCATCTAAGAGAGTTATATACTCAAGCAATAAATCATCCTGACATAATAGCCTTATCTATTGCAACAAGACCGGATTGCTTGGAGCAGGAAAAGGTCGAATTACTCGGCGAGCTGAATAAAATCAAACCGATTTTCGTTGAACTCGGGCTTCAAACAATAAATGAAAAGACGGCGAAATATATCAACAGAGGATATACTCTTGATGTTTATGATAGTGCAGTAGACAGACTTCACGAAAAAGGGATTAATGTGGTAACACACCTTATAATAGGCTTACCTAATGAAAGCAAAGAAGATATGCTCAGTTCCGTAAAATATGTGTGCAAAAAGACTGACGGAATAAAGCTTCAGCTTCTTCATATATTGCGTGGCACAAGACTTGAGAAAGATTATATTGACGGAAAATTTGAAGCACTTACTCTCGAAGAATACACGGACATAATTGCAGACTGCGTTAAAGTAATTCCCGAAAATGTTGTAATTCACAGGCTTACAGGTGACGGAGCAAAGAAGGACTTAATCGCTCCGCTTTGGTCAGCAGATAAAAAAAGAGTTCTTAATACAATTAATAAAAGACTGAGTGAAATTTAATCACCCAGTCTTATTTTAATCCCTTAACACACTGTTTGAAGCGACAAAGCCCGCCTTATAATGCTGATTATTTGCATAGCGATAAACAATTATCGGATGACCGTCACCACTTCCTTCATAGTATACACGCTCGTTCTTAAACACAGTTCCGATTTTGTTTTTCAAAATGCTGTCGGCATAAACATCTTGCTCTGATTTCATTTTCGCATTACCGTACAAATAGATAGGCGCTCCTTTCAAATTTGATTGATTTTTCGGTCGCAATATACCGTTTACATAAGATGAGGAGTACGGCTTTTCTCTGAGTGTCATACCCGAATGTGTGTCCCCCTCGTTCTCGTCATAATAATAAATTTTATCATTTGCGTTAGTTCGGGAAACAATAAAAATATGACCTGCAACACCGCTTGTTCTTACGCCGATATCGCCAGTCTGTAATTCAAAATTCTTGTATTTAGGAACGATAAAATCAAAATTTGAATAAATCTTTTTATATTCATTTCTGTCATTCCATATATCCTTTGCATACCTTGGACCGTAAAAACAACCGCTAATGCCTAAAACCTTATCTGCAAAATGATTTACAAGGTCAACACATTGTACTCCGTATAAAGAATCGTAATCTATTTTTTTGCCAAGGTAGCATCTTACATATTCGTCAAATTTCACTTGCACTCCCCCTTATCACAAATAGTTTTATATGCTTTATTCCCTAATAGATAAGTTGAAATAACAGCCATAACAACAGAAATGGTTTGTATCACCCTGTCGCAGTCCCAGTTCCAAATTGGAGAAAGCCCGACAAGCAAAGCGTTAATTATCGTTAGAGTGTTAAGGCAATATTTAGCAATCTCTTTTAACCTATTCATAAAATCACCCTAATTACAGTTTATATACCATACTATTCAAATAAAAGATTAATGTTAAACGAAAATCTCCTTTCCGGCACACACTATGTCTTGTACGTAAGGCGCATACCCTGCGTGACCTTTTATACTTATTTGATTATTTTCTATCGTTATTGTTGTCATATCTCACCTTTGGGTATAATAAAAGCACCTGATTAAAGGTGCTTAAATCTTTGGTATTATGTTTTTCACATCTTGCATAGTGTCGCTTGCTCTTTTGAGAAAGGTGTTGTTTTTATAATATTCAATGCCTTTTAGTGTAATTTTCATTTCGTCTTCATTAAGAACAACATAGCCTGTTTTACAATACTTGACAATAACATTCTTTACATAGCCATTCTCGTATAAAATGGCGATAGCATTTACCCATAAATCAAAACTGATTTTCAATGCTTCAGGCATTATCGGTTCCATTGACGGCATATTCTCGTCGCTCGTTTCGTAGAGATACTTTAATATCCTAAATATAACTGTATCTATTTTCATTGCTTATCACCTTTCTTGTTATTATTGATTATATACTCAGTAATCTTTTTTAACATTCCCTCATCAAAAGGCTCATCAAGTTTTAGATTGCGTATCTCATCTTCGATAGATTTTGTATCCGTGTTTTTTTGCTTCATCAAAAGCCTCCTCGCATATTTTGTATGCTCGTTCTATATCATTCGTTTTTTTTACAAGTTTCATATTCAAGATATTTAGCATTTAGATAATTTGTATATCCGATAACATCAGCACCGCTTACTTTAACAAAAGAATAAATCACATTGCCCGAATTTCCTATACATTCGATACCTACCATATTGTTTCTTGACAAACAAATAAACATATCCTCTAAACTTAACACTCCGTTATCAGGGTGATTATGTATACCGTAATACGCTGAGTTTAAGTCATTAATTTTTACTTTATTTGCCCCGGGCGCACCGTCAACAATCGTTTCGACAAAACCGCCATTCTTTCGTACTACATTCGAGCATTCTGTGCCGACCTTAAACTGTTTAGCCCTTTTAAGTATTTGGTACCGCTGATTTTGTATTTCAGCATTTGCAGCCTCATAATGAGGGAACGGCTTATAATCAATAGCCTTTACCCTTTCCAAAGCCTCATCGGTAATAGGAAATTCGTATCTGCCTGTATCAATATCCTTTAACATTGTACCATTAACAGAAAGATTATTCAATATCTTTTCTGCTCTTGATTTATCCGACTGCTCATCAAGCCATTTACTCCAATCATCAACATGTATCTTGAACGAGCAACGACACCAAGGGTGCATAGGCGGAAAGTTCACGCCCGGTACTCTATCCTTAATATTAAACACTTTGCCATTTAAGGCGCTACATATCGGGCAGGCGTGACCGTCCTCGACTACTGAATATTCGTACTGCTCAAAATCCTCGCTAAAGCCTTGAATAGAACTCTCGTTCATTACATATGTACCCTCGGTATATATAAGTCTGTAAGCGTTATTGCGAGAGACAGTCTCGAAATTATCGGTTGTTAAAATAAAAAACAAACCCGAAAGCCTTATAAATCAATAGGCTTCGGGTCAATTAATGGTGCACCTGACAGGAATCGAACCTGCACATCTCTCGATATTAGATCCTAAATCTAACGCGTCTGCCAGTTCCGCCACAGGTGCAACTGCCGAATTATAATAACATAAGAGAGTGGAAAATGCAAGTGTAAGATTATAAAAATGTCATATTTGTTTCCATCTCTTTTTTGATTTTAGACAGAATTCTTTTTTCAAGACGAGAAATATATGATTGGGAAATTCCGAGTTCATCGGCAAGCTGTTTTTGCGTTCTTGAATTTTGTCCGTTTAGTCCAAAACGACGATTCATTATATTCTTTTCCTTTTCCGGCAAAGCGTCTACAATTTGTCTGAGAAGCCTATGTTCATCCTCGTACTCGATATTTTCGCTTACTGCGTCCGGGTCGCTCCCTAAAACATCCCTGAGCGTAAGCTCGTTACCGTCCCAATCCGTACTAAGAGGCTCATCAAAAGACATTTCGATTTTTGAATTTGACGCCTTTCGCAAATACATCAATATTTCATTTTCTATGCAACGGGAAGCATAGGTTGCAAGCTTAATTTTTTTACTGCTGTCAAAAGTATTTACAGCTTTCATAAGTCCTATTGTACCGATAGAAACCAAATCTTCCGTTGTTGCAGTCGGACATTCAAATTTTTTTGCAATATAAATAACAAGTCTTAAATTATGTATAATAAGCAATTCCTTTTTGCTCTCGTCACCCTGCTCTATTTGAGCAAGCGTTTGTTCTTCTTCCTCTTTAGTTAAAGGCGGAGGGAGCGTATCGGGACCGTTAATATAATAACATCCTTGCCTTTGAAAAAGCTTTAGCAATGCGTTTATAATTTTCTTAATCATACAGCACCTCATACAGATAAAATATCATAGTTTAATATCGCAGAAAATTTATTATCGCACAAATCATTACTGAGTGCGACATAAGCATTTTCTATAACCTCAGACGAATTACCGCTTTTCAAAATCATTTTGTCCGGCTTAAATGCTGTAAGCATTGTTCTTCCGCTTACAGTTGACACGGGAACAAGCCGTGTTTTAACAGAGTCGATATTTACCGGAAGCTTTGCGCTGTCAACAATTATAATCGGCGTATCCGAAAAAGGCTCACGAAGTCGATTTCCGGTATCTAAAAATGCTGACAAGTTATACACACATCCGTCCTGCTCAATTACAAGAATGTAAATTTCTTTTTTTGACAAAGTTCGGTTATATATTTTTATAATCAAACCCGATACGGTATAAGCAATTATTGCTGAAAGAATTATTGCAGGAGCAGACAGATTAAAATAAATTACGGAATTATTTACTGCAACAAACTTCAGCTTTAACACAAAGCACAGAAGCATAGTTATTCCGAGGAAAACAACGCTTGAAAAATAATATATTCCGATTAGTTTTATGTATTGAGTCAATCGTGAGAACTTAAATGCGACAGCGATTATAACAGCACAGGACAAAAGCTTTGAAATTTCTAACAATATTCCCGGCAGATTATCAACAAATATAATCAAGGAGTATATTCCGCCGATAAAGGAAGCAATTATAAATCTTACTGTATTTGCTTCTTTTTTAGCAAATTTTGAACTGATTTCAAGCAAAAGAAAAGTAATGAAAAAATTTACGCAAACAAGCACATCTACATAGATAACAATAAAAATACCCCCTTGCAATCAATTATAGATTAGCAAGAGAGTATTTTTTGTCATAAATTAATGCTTATTCAATTATTTCTATTGAATCAATAACAACATCATAAACCGGTTTATCGTTCATACCTGTATTAACGCTTGCAATATCGTCAAGCACATCTGCACCGTCAGTAATCATTCCAAAAACAGTATGGTGGAAATCAAGCCAAGGTGTACCGCCCACTTTTTTATATTGCTCAACTACATCATCGGCAAATCCGCCCTCTGCACCGATTTGCTCCATTTGAGAGAGAAGATTTGACGGAACTTCTTTAGCCTGAACAATGAAAAACTGAGAGCCGTTTGTATTCGGACCCGAATTAGCCATAGAAAGAGCGCCGTAGTAATTTCTTGCATTAACTGAAAATTCATCCTCAAACGGCTTGCCCCAAATAGACTCGCCTGCCATACCCGTGCCAGTAGGGTCTCCGCCCTGAATCATAAAGTCCTTAATAACTCTGTGAAAAATAAGACCGTTGTAGTAGCCTTCCTTAGCGTGAGTAGAAAAGCTTTCTACTGCCTTAGGCGCATACTGTGGATAAAGGTCAAAAGACATATCGCCTCTGTTAGTTTTAATAATTGCTTTCATTATATTTTCATCCTTTCGTTAATTGATAATAATACCTCTGTATCTATTTTCTGCACCTTTCTGTCATAGGTAAACAATCCGTTCAGCTCGTCCTCAACATCCGTAAGTTGTGTATAAACGCTTGCACTCAAGCCGGATTTTATTTGCGGAATAATCGTAGTGTCAAAAAGTCGTTTATATGCTTTAGTCAAGCTCTGCTTGGAATTAAATATTTTATAGCCGAACATTTTGTCATTAAAGGTATGTCCCTTGACTCTCGTACTTAATCCGCCAAACTCGGTAAGACACCACGGTCTTTCACCCTGACGCACCTTAATCGGAGTAAAATAGATATGTTTAGAAATAATATCTGTATCATTTTGCTCGTGCCAACCCGATGCCGAATCCACAATTCTGGTTGAATCCATAGCTTTAATCAACATATAGGCATAGTCGCTGTCAAACTGTCCCCAGCCCTCGTTAAAAGGAACCCATACAGCTATACAAGGGCAGTTATACAACGCATTAATCATTTCCTCAAGTTCTTTATAATAAAGCGCTCTTGCGTTATCATCGGTACGCTTAAATGCTTTATAATCCTTATCGTCAAGCTTAATACCGACAAAAGGAACAGCGCTGACTTCAAGTCCGTATTTTCCTCCGCCGTTAATCATATCCTGCCATACGATAATTCCGTTTACATCGCAGTAATAATACCACAGCATAGGCTCAATCTTAATATGTTTTCTCAGCATATTAAAGCCAAAACTTTTGACTGATTTAACATCAAACTCCATAGCCTCATTATCGGGAGGAGTTAAAAAACTGTCGGGATAATAGCCCTGATCCAAAAGACCGTTATGAAAATAAGGCTTATTATTAAGCATCAATCTCATAATTCCGTTTCTGTCAGCACCGACTGAAAACTTACGCATACCGAAATATGAGTTTACCGTATCATTTTTATATCTGAACACAACCTTATATAAAAACGGAGACTCCGGTGACCAAGGCTTAACATTATCGATTATAACTGTATCATCAACTGTATCGGCAATTAGTTCATTGCCGTCATAAATAAGCTTTTGAATTTGCAAACCATATTTATTTTCAAAGGTAACAGACGACCTGTCAAAATTAGGCGTAATCTTAACGTAATCAATATACTCTGTCGGAGTGCTTTCGAGCCATACGGTTTGCCATATTCCGCTTTGAGCAGTGTACCAAATATTGCCTCTGTTCGTTTTTTGCTTTCCTCTTGAATACGAGTTTGCTTCCGTCAAATCACGAACTGTTACGATAAGAACATTATGCTCTTTAATCTGTTCTGTTATTTCAAATGAAAAAGGAGTGTAGCCACCGTGATGAGAGCCGACAAACTCACCGTTAAGATAAACCTTTGCAATTTGGTCTACTGCACCGAAATTAATAAAAACTCTGCCTTTATTAAATCCGTTCGGAATATCAAATTCTTTTTTATAAATCAAATATTCCTCAGGCTTTAACGCTCTTTGAACACCCGAAAGCGGAGTTTCAGGTGAAAACGGAACGGTTATTTTATAGCCAAAGCTTAAAGGAAGCTCTTCACTTTCACAAAATTCAAGCTCCCACTCACCATTTAGATTAATGAAACTGTCGCGCTTAAATTGCGGTCGTGGATACTCGGACAAAGGCTGAGCCTTATTGAGATTTTCTCCCCAAACGGTTTTAATCATTACATAACCTCCATAACAATCTTACCGTCAACAATTTGAATGTGTTTATTACATATTTCAAGAGCTGCCGTCTTGTGCGAAACAATTATACAGGTCTTGTTTTTCATATTTCTTAGATTCTGCAAAAAGCGAAGCTCTGTTTCTTCATCAAGAGCAGAGGTAGCTTCATCTAAAAGCATTATCGGTGATTTTGAAAGAATAGACCTTGCGATTGCCAAGCGTTGAAGCTGACCTTCAGAAAGCCCTGTACCCCTTTCGCCAATAACTGTTTCTATTCCGTCAGGCAATTCAGAAATAAATTTATCGCTGCAAGAAATGCGAATAGCCTCATCAATTTCTTCTTGCGTAACATCAGGATTTATGAAAAGAAGATTGTCTCTAATTGTACCCGACAAAAGGAAATTACCCTGCGGAACATATGAGAAAAGGCTTCTCGTATGCTTATCAACCTCAATTCTACCGTCGCTTGTATCAAGGTAAATATCACCGTTTTGCACTCTGAAAACGCCAAGCAAAAGCTTTAACAAGGTGGATTTACCTATACCCGAAATACCCATAATCGCGACAAAATCGCCTTTATTGACAGTCAAAGAGGTATCGTTAAGTATTATATCTCTGTCATATGAGAATGTAATATTATCGAAATTAATACATTTTAATTCGTTATATACAGCGTTTACATCGACATCACATTCGTTTGATTCTGCTTCATCAGGAACAGCGTCAAGTTCAATAATTCTTTCACAAGAAGCAAGCAAAGCAAAATATTTAGGCAAAATGCTCGACAAAGAGGCAAACGGTTGTTGAATTTGGTTTACAAGCTGAATCATAGAGGTTACAGTACCAAAAGACATACCGTTAATAAGTCTGTATGCACCAAACGCAAGAGCAAATACAAAGCCCAAATCAAAGGTAGCGGCAATTCCCGCATTTGCACAAATTCCGAAAAGACGGCGTTTCATCTTCGTCTTATAGTTTACCTCCATAAGCTCGTCCGCTTCATTAAGGACTTTTTGCTCTGCCCTAAATGATTTAACAACAAGCAAAGAGGTTAAAATTTCCTGTATGTACGAGCGAACCTTTCCCTCGGATTCCTGTACGCTCTTATGAAGCTTTTTAAGCACTCCTCTAAACATCATAGTGCCAAAGAACACAAACAATCCGCCGATAAGAAATACAACGGCAAACACTCTGTCAATGATAACAAGATATATAAAGGCACTAAGAAGCTTAACAATGAAATAAACAAGGTTAGGCAATATGCTTGTAAAGCCGTCGGAAATAGTCTGCACATCGCTCGTCATACGGTTTTGAAGCTCACCGGTATGATATTTAGTAACCTTTGAATATTCCTTTTTCATTACAAGTCTGAGAATATACTCTCTGAGCGTTACCTCTATTCTTGCCTTACATCTTTCACAAAAGCTTCGTGAGAGGAGTGTAAGAAAGAGCTGAAACATTACAAGAATCAAAAAGCAACCCGAATAGTACATAACTCTTTTCAGCGAATGCTCATCAGCAGCTGCGTCGATAACTCTTTGAGAAAATCCTGCATACATAATCGTCAAAACGGCATTTATTGTGTTTGAAACTATTAACACAAACACCTGCCATCTTTCCTTGCTGAATGTACTCCACATCCACTTTAATGTATCAATATCAGATTTCTTGAATTTTCTTCTTTCAGTATTAGCCACGGTCGTTCCTCTTTAGAAAATGATTTTCAACATAACATACACATCTGTTTACAAAAATTGTAAACGGTCTTATCGGCATAAGCGCAACCCAAATATGTGCATAAAGTCTATAAAGTTTATTATTATCACAGTCGATGTATTTCTTTCCTCGTCTGAAATAACCTACAAGCTTTCCGCAAATCATATCATCGGTTACATATTCCTTTTCATTAAGGTTATCACCGACAATTACATAATGGTCATCGTGTACCTCTATAATTCTGTGCATAACATATTTGCCGCTTTTAAGCTGATAAACAGGCACATCATATTTTTTAAGTCTTTCATTATTCTTAACTACAACTATGGTATCTCTGCCGCTATGAATAATAGGCCGCATAGATATTCCCTGCGTCAATCCGCAATATTTACCCGTTTTATCGAGTATTTCTCTGATAGATGTAAACTGTTCCATATTTCCGTCCTTAATTATCAATTAACACAACAGCGTGTGCGGCAATTCCTTCTTCTCTGCCCGTAAATCCGAGTCGTTCCTCTGTTGTAGCCTTAACGCTTACATCAGAAATTTCAATCGAACATACTCTTGCAATATTTTCTCTCATTAAATCAATATACGGCTTCATTTTAGGTTGTTGAGCGAGAAGCGTAGAATCAATATTCACTATATGATAGCCGGCCTCGCTCAGTCTTACAACGATTTCTTTGAGCAAAACAAGCGAATCCGCATCCTTAAATCTTTCGTCGGTATCGGGAAACATACCGCCTATATCACCCATTGCAGCCGCACCCAAAAGAGCATCCGAAACAGCGTGTAACAATACATCGGCGTCGCTGTGGCCCAAAAGTCCCATTGTGTGCGGAATATCAACACCGCCTACAATAAGTCGTCTGCCTTCAACAAGTCTATGCACATCATATCCGTGACCGATTCTCATAGCTGTACCTCATTTTTTAATAAATTTTCTGCAAGTAAAACGTCATCGGGTGTTGTTATCTTAATATTAGAATACGAGCCGACAACCATTTTAACTCTTTGATTGCAATATTCTGCGAGCTGGCAATCATCAGTAAAGTCTTTACCGTCGTTTTTTGCCTTTTCAACAGCCTCTTTATAAAGCTTAAAATCAAACGCCTGAGGAGTTTGAACCGCAAATAGCCTACTTCTGTCAGGGGTTGCGGTAACAAAATTGTCATCATCAACCACCTTGATGGTATCCTTTACGAAAACACCGACAGCAGCTGCTGAATTATCTTTAGCGGCTCTTATTGTATTTTCTATATCCTCTGTCTTTACCAAAGGTCTTGCACCGTCGTGAATAACGATAAGCTCACAGTCATCTATAACATCTACCGCATTCATAACGCTTTGCTGACGGGTGCTTCCGCCGATAACAAAAGAAACCCTTTCATCATCAATAAGCTCGGAAAAAACAGGCACATCCTGCTCTCTTGCAACAACAATAACTTCATCAATATCAGAAATGTTTAAGAAAGCCTCAACGCTTCTTTGCAAAACGGTTTTGCCCGAAATTTCAAGCAAAAGCTTGCTATGCTCAATTTTCATTCTTGTGCCGTTTCCTGCGGCAAGAACAACAGCTACATTACTCAATTTCCTTCACCCTCGAAAGTTCTTCCTCGTTCGGAGTAACATACTCCGTATTGTAGTTATCATAAATAACCATTCCCGGTTTTGCACCGTTTGGTTTATGAACATTTTTAATTATTGTATAATCGACCGCAACATTTGAAGATGCATATGCTTTAGAATTAACGCAAGCAAGCATTGCAGCCTCTCTGATAAGTTTATCGGTAAAAGGCTTATCCTTAACCGATTGAGCGATTACATGACTGCCTGCGGCATCCTTAACATGAAACCACATATCATAATTCTTTGCGGTTTTAAGCGTAAGCAAGTCATTTTGAATATTATTCCTTCCGACAAAAATCTTAAATCCCTCACTGGAAACAAATTCTCTCGGCGGAAGCTTTTTTTGCTTTGCGGTCTTAAAGCTCGGCTTTGACAAAAATCCCGAGGAATAAAGTTCCTCCCTGATAGCACTTATTTCAGCATTTGTCTGCGCTCTGGTAAGTTCATCAATTACTGTATCAAGATATTCTGCTTCTGCCTTTGCGTTTTCAATAAAACTGTTAAGCTTTTGCTGAGCCACCTGCTTTTTTCTGTACTCCTTATAATATCTTTGTGCGTTTTGTGCAGGAGATAATGTCGGGTCGGCAGGTATTCTGACAAGATTATTATTGTCGTAAAAATTATCCAAATCGTAAAACAATGCACCCTTTTCGAGCAAGTGCAAATTGGCGTTAATCAAATCACCGTAAATTCTAAAGCGTTCTTTATCGGCACATTCGTCAAGCTCTCGTTGTCTGTTAATTGCTTTTCTGACTGCTCTTTCCTTTAAGGTATTAAGCTTATGAAAAAGGTCATTTGAGCGTTGCCTGATTCTTTCTATTTTAACTTGTTCAAAATAGAAATAATCAATCAGCTGTGAAAATGTATCAAATGTTTTATAAGTGCATAAATCGCCGTACTGTCTTGGCATAAAATACGTGAAATCTTTGGGTTTATCCAAAATAACGACAGTCGGTGTCGGATGATTAATATTCTCTTTTAACTGAGAGAGGCTCATATCAAACTCAATTTCATTAGCGACAATAGGCGAAAGCCCCTGAATGACCTTTCCTGCCGCCTTACCTCTTGTTGCACCGACATCTTTCATTTTCGATTCAATATCAAAAATGCTGTCTTTGAGAATATTCATTTTGTCTTGAGACGGCGGTAAGTTATATTTTAAGCCCGGTAAAATTTCTCTTACCGAAGATTTTGATGAGTCAATGCGTTTGACGCAGTCAATAATTTTATTATCCTCACCAACAAGTATGATATTACTGTACTTACCCATTATCTCTGCAATCAACCTGTATTCGACAGGGTCGCCCAATTCATTTCTTGCATCAAATACAAAAGTAAGTATTCTCTCAAATCCGTCCTGCAAAATGTCAACAAGTCTTGCAGAGCCTAAAAGTTTACGAAGCAACATTGTAAGCATAGGCGGCTTTGCAGGATTTTCAATATACTGCTCGGTCAGCTGTACTCTGGCAGAGTCGGCTCTTGCAGAAAGAAGAAGCTTATGACTTCCCTCTCTCGAACGCAAGGTGATGAGTATTTCTTCTTTAGACGGCTGATAGATTTTATCAACTCTTGAATCTAAAATTTTCTCTGATATTTCATTTTTAAGAAGATGTAAAAAAATACCGTCAAGTGCCATAGTTTATTCCTTAATCAATAGTTTTAACGGGATTGCTTACAGGCGCAGTCAAAAATTTAACATCTGTAAAAATCCTCTCAAGGTCATTTTTAAGCATCAAAAAAGGCTCATTTTCCGTTTCAAAATGACCTGCTGAAATTACAGCCTTACCCTCCTGTGAGGCTTCAAGCATTTCGTGATACTTCAAATCACCCGTTACAAAGCAATCGGCATTGCTCAGTGCAAGCTGCATAAACTCACCGCATGAGCCTCCGCCGACAGCCACTCTTTTAATCAATTTATCGCTGTCTGTATATCTGATACCCGAAACATCAAGTTTTGAACTTACATACTGTGCAAAGTCGTCAATGCTCATTTCGCCTTCAATATCGCCCACTACAATAAACCCATCCATAAATTGTTGAGTGTTTTTAAGCTGCAATATTGAGGCAAGGTTTTCATTTATACCGTTTTCTGCCTTATCAAAATTAGTATGCGTACTGATACAAGAGACACCGTTTTTTATCATTTCATAAACGAGGCAATCGGATTTAACATCTTTTAACGGAGTGAATATAGTCGGATGATGTGTAATTAAAAGTTCTGCTCCTACATCCTTACAAAACGCAACCGCCTCTTTAGTAGCGTCAAGGGAAAGCACGGCACAATTAACAACGGCTCTGAAATCACCCACAAGATGACCTGAATTATCCCATTCCTCTTGAGTGTCAAACGGTGCTATTGAATTAATATAATCATAGATATTTTTAACAGTCGTCATAATATTTCCTCTATCGCTCTTATTACCTTAGAATAATCTGCGCCCGATTTCTGTTTATTTATAAGATAATTTCTAAGGTGAATAAAATAATTTTTATCAGAAAAATTATTTATCTCACCCAAGAAATAATCAACAATATCTCGTTCCTGTTTAGTATCGGTGTATTCCGCAAGAAGTACATTATAACTGTGTTTGCAATCTGTAACGACAGCATCATTTAAGATAGAATAACCGTTATCATAAAGCCATTTTCTGACAAGCTCCGAATGTGACATAGGATTAAGCACAAGTCTGCACTGCTTTACATAATCACATTGAGACAAAATATCGCTTATCAGTTCACCGCCCATACCCGCAATAATCACGGTATCATAAACTTGAGGTATATCGATTAAACCGTTAGAAAGAACACATTGTATTTTATCCTCTAAATTCAAATCTTTTACAAGTCTCTTGCAAGAATTAAGAGGCCCTTCATTAATATCGCCTGCAATAATCCTATTTGATATTTTGTTTTGTGCAAGATATGCCGGTATATATCCGTGGTCGCACCCGATATCCGCAACCGTAGCATCTTGCGACACCATATCGGCAACAGCTTGCAGCCTTGCAGACAATTTAATCATAGCAATACTCCAATATAATAATATAAATATTATAATATATATGGTACTAATTTGCAAGAATAGTTTGCAAGATACCTAAAGATATGTTAATATATAAACCGAGGTGTAAATGTAAAAATGACAAATAATGAAAACAACAACGAAACAAATCCGCTTTTAAGATTTGACGCCTTTATGGGAAATGTAAAGGACGGCGGACTAAGAAGCGTAACTTCTATATACATTCTTGTATCGTATTTGGTTTCAAACCTAAACGGCAAAGTGAGCAGAGAAAATCTGTTAGAAGCAACCAACGACACAATGCTTGCCAATTATTTTGAAATGTCGGATGCGATTACAAAGCTTTTGAAATCAGGCACACTAAAAGAAAACGAGGACGGTATGCTCTATATGGACAAAAAGGATGCGTCCGAGGTTGAGCTGATAGAAAAGGATTTACCTTTAACCGTCAGAGAAAGATGTATAAAAGCGTGTCAAAGAATCATAGCAAGAGAAACATATAAGCGTGAAAATAAGGTAAGCGTTGAAAAATGCGAGAACGGTTACAAGGCCCTACTGAGAGTCAGCGACAAGGACAGCGATTTTATGAAATTAGAGCTTTTCGCACCTACTGAGGAGCAGGCTTTAATGCTAAAGGAAAAGTTCATATCCGACCCAGTATCGGTTTACGAAACCTTGATAGAAGCCATTTTTAACAACGAATAAAAACACTATTAATAATAAAAAATCCAAAGCAGTAAATCGCCTTGGATTTTTTATTTTACATACTTATTCTGTTTTTAAGAGCGTCAACGCTAAGACTGTGTGCCTCTTTAAGCAGTTTTTTATACCTGTCCATATTGTATTGGGAATGCTCTGTTTCCTTGCTCCACAGATGAACAGTCCAGCTGTCCTCGCCAAAATATGTATTAATTAAAACACCGACAACAGCCATTTTAACCTTACTCAAAATATCTTCATCAAAAACAGCCTGCATAAAATACTTATACAAAAAATACATCAAAATATTTTCATTTGCCTGACTGTCGGATATTTCATTTATGCTGTAATTTTTCACTTTTTGTGTCCATTCGGGATTTATCAACTCGGGATTGTTAAACACTTCTATAAAATCAATTTCATTTTCGCCCTCGTTATAAGGACTAATCTCGTTTTGAAGCTTGACGCCCAAGTCCAAAAGGCTGTTCATACGCTCAACAATACCACGGCTCTTATCTTTAGCAATAGAGTATGCCTCTGTTCTGCCTTTAATAAGAGTAAAATACGTTTGAGCGTCAATGTCATTCAAAGCGGGTAAATCATCATTTAATTCAAATTCAAACTCAAACGAATCAGCGTTATACATCATATCCGACGCAACAGGACAGGAAAACGAAACACCTATTTCCCGTGTCGCACCAAAATCATAGATAAATCGAGGAAATGTTCTGCAGGTGTACGGTGTATGCTCACCGCCGATAGCAATGTGCATATCACAGAGATTTTGCTCGTTGAGAAACGGACATCTTTTTTTATCAGCGAGAGTGAAAATTGTATTGTCAAATTCGTCTTTGGAAAGAACAGAGTCAATTCGTCTTTTTATTTCTAAAGAAGTATCAAGCGTTTTATAATATTCGAGCGAATCGCTGTCGGCATCTACTTCCCAGCCTTGACAGCAAGAATCGGGACAGTCGCCTGCAATACACTTAAAATCCTTATAAAATGTCGGCTTTACAATTTTCATAACTTCATACCTGCCAAATAATTATTTTTATAATGCTCGTCATCCGATACATCTTTTATTATCTTTATTTTATCGGGAAGTGTCACCTGCTCGTCCAAGCTTTTGAGTTCCACCTCAAGCAACGCCTTATCATTCCAAAAATCAAAAAGGTCAAGCTCGAAATATTTGCCCTCATACAAAAAGCAGCAACGCTTTTTAAGAATGGCATTTTTATTCGGGTCTGCCGATTTCAAAAGAAAATCGTACTCTGACTTACTTATCAGTCGTTCCTCCTCAAAGCACTCTGACGGACTTAAACGCATTTTAATCGTTTCATAATACATACTTTCAGACATATAGCTTCTCTGTCTTACTCTGTGTGAGCCTGCACCAGAGAGCAAATAAGTCTGTGAAATATCACAAATAAAAGGCTTGTAGCTCATAAGAGCTTCCTTGCTCGGATACTCGATAAGATACTTCTTTTCAATTTCCTTGCCCTCTAAAATAAAATCTATTTCATCAGCTGCGGACTTAATCTTGTCCTCAAAGCTGTCAAAAGATTTAATATATCTTAAATGCGGATGTCCAACATAAGCAGATAAAATACTTTCCTGAAGCGAAAGAGCCTCTGTATAATTCTCCTTTCGCACATCGGTTTTGACATATGATTTCTCATCACACAATTCAAACACGAGTGCGGTATCATATCTGAAAAAAGAAGCGTAAAAAGAGACGCCAACTTTATCCGTAAACTCTTTTCTTTGCTCATTATTCAAATACGCAAAGCAATCCGTTACTCCCCTGTCATAAAAGACAAGTGTATTTTCTTTTTCGAGGTTTTTAAGTATTTCATTTATCATATTTTCATTTTCAATTTGTCTTTGAAAAACGGCAAGCTGAAAAGAAAGCGTATCGGGATAATCTTTACCCTCATTAATAAGCTGAGCAGCCGCTTCCTCACAAATAAAAACATTATCCACCTTGTTTTTATAATAATCCGCAAGTGCCTTAATTGTCTGAGTTTTGCCGGACGAGGGCGCACCTGTAAATACAATTCTGTTAATTCCCATAATTTCACCCAAAATCATTATAACACAAAAAGGAGAAAAGTAATATACCCTTCTCCTTTTATTTTATCAGAACAAGCCTGTTTCCTCTGTTCTCTTTTCAAAGAATGTAATCGGCTTTTTAACGATTGCTTTAACCGGAAATGCGATTATAAGCGCAGCCACAACATAAACAAGCAACTTTAGAATATAAATCCAATAGTTGTTTTCGTAAGTTCCGCAGATACATTCACGCATAGCCTCAATTACAAAGGTGAACGGCAGATACGGGTTAATAGCAACAAAGAAGTTTTGAGTTACATCTATCGGGAATGTACCACCTGAGCCGCCTATCTGTATAACCAGGAGAATAACGCTTATTGCTTTACCTATATCTCCGAATGTGTATACAAGGGAATAAACGAAGAACGAATATACAATTCCCGCCAATACCCCAACAAATACGAATTTAAGCGGATAGAAGCACTGTATCTTCAAGAAATATAAATCACCGAGGCAGATAATAAGACTTTGGAAAATTGCGATAGCTATATACAAAAGTCCTCTGCCAAAGAATTTTTCGCTGTTTTTAAGTTTAGGTGCAATTTCCTTACGCTTCTTAATATTGGTTTTAATAAGCGCAGACACCATAACAGCACCTACCCATATAGCAAGTGTGCTGTAAAACGGAGCCATTGCAGAGCCGTAATTTTCGATACCGTAAATCTTCTTATTCTTAACGCTGACAGGGCTTGCAATAAAGTCACCCAAATTTTCGGCATTCTCACCTGTAATGTTTACTATTGCATTTACTATTTGACTGTTGCTCAAAGCGTCAATGGAATTATAAAGCTTAGTAAGCTGATTATTCATATTGCTGAGCATTTTGCTGAGCGTTGTAATCATATCGTCACCTGCACCGACTGACTCCTTTAGCGTGTCGGACATGGTGTTTATCTGCGGAGTATCCTTATTAACAGATTCAATGATTGCAGAAAGGTCGGTAAGAGTTGCAAGAAGACTTGTAACATTTTCCTTTAGCTTAGGCTGAATATTCTTAGTATAATTGCTTTCAATTCCTTTCAAGGTGCCTGAAAGCTCGCTGAGTTTATCGGAAACCTCGATTAATGTAGGCCTCATATCCGTAAGGGAAATATTTGCAAGAAGTTTCTTAACATCTCCGAGTGAATTTGATACATTCTTGAGCTGTGAAATTACAGAAGTAAGCTCAGCAATAGGCTGTGAAAGACTGTCATTGAGCGAGGTGAGCGCATCAATTACTTCATCTATGGCAGCTTTAATCGTTGTTATATTACCCTCAAGCACATCAATAGAAGCCTGTGCAGACTCATAATCAAGCTTAGATAAATCTCTGACTGTATTAGAAAGCGAATCAAGAGTTTCACCCGTTGAGGTCATAATTTCACCCATTGACGAAAGCATAGTTGATGCTGTCGCCTGAGTTATTTCAACAGTGCTTTTTGTATCATCAACAAGTTTTCCTGTTGATTCAAGAAGTGATTTAACATCCTTTTGATTAATAGAGGTGTTAATCCCCATCATTACATTCATCAGCTTGCTAAAGGAATCAACGCTGTTTTGTAAGGCGGACAATGAATCCTGAGCCTGCGAAACCTCACCCTTCAAATACTCGAACGAATTACCGCCTGTTGCCTGGTCGCTTTCAAGCGCCGAGCCAAGAACGGCACTCATAACCGTAACAACGGTAGAAATAAAGGACTCGTTTACAGTAAGCTGTACAGTTTGAACAACCTTATCCGTAATTTTTGTAGCAATAGCATTCTTCTTTTCGTTTGCGTAATATACAATCTCGGGTTTCTCGTAATTTGATGTTACAATGGAAGCAAGATTTTTACTAAAGCCTGCCGGAATTTCGATTGCGGCATAATAATCGCCTGCTTCTACACCCTTTATAGCCTCATCCTTTGACACAAACTGCCAGTCAATAGAATTGTTACCCTTTAAGTTACTTACAATAGAATCACCGATTGCAATATTAATATCCTTAAACGAAGTACCCTCGTCCTCGTTAGCAACGGCAACCATCATATTACCCGTTTTTCCGTAAGGGTCCCAGTTAGCATAAATGTTAAACCACGCATAAAGGCTGGGCAATGCAACGATACCGACAACAAGGATAATTGCCATCGTATTTGTAAAAATCTTTTTTAAGTCACGCTTAAATATACTTATTATATTTTTCAATGTCAATCCTCCTCTTCGTCCTCGTTTTCATCTTCATCTTCTAAGTCGTCATCATCCATAAATATCTCATACTCGCCAAACTCAAGCCTGTCATCATCCTCAAGATAAGGAATAACCTTAGTTTTCACAAGATATTTGCAGTAGTCGGTAATTATAAATATATTCACATCAAGAAATATCAACAGCACCCAGCAAATAAGCCAAACACTTTTATCCTGATTATTTTGACAGACATTAACCGCTATGATTGTAAACAAAACAAAAATAACAGCAAATATAATTTTTACCGTATCAAGGATTTTACAACCTCTGCGATATGATTCAATTATCTTTTCACGCAAAAACTTGTATTTATATGCAAGCTTTTCGTTATGCTTCATTTTTCTGCTCATATTTTATCCTCAAAACAAATTGTATAATTGATTATAACGAATTGTATTATAATTGTCAACTCATCAATTTTAATAAATATCAAGCAAAATGCCGAAAAAATATTAATCAAATTGCCGTGTTTTAGTACATTTAGGTTTGTTTGTAATAGAAGAATACAGACTGTTCAAAAAGGTATAACATTAAAAATATAGTTTCATAACCTGTTTTTGAGCTTTAAGTTCAAGTTCATCGTCAAGTTTTTTAAGTTCGACATCATTGTATTTATTTTTCAAAGCAAGTGAAATCAGCAAATCGGCAAACTCGGAATTTTTAGGCAAAATAGGACCGTGTGAGTATGTTCCGAAAGTGTTTTTATATCTAACGCCCTCGG
>ERZ1026772.73-NODE-73-length-72194-cov-101.230084_pt1 | contig 72194 bp, 71 predicted proteins | sample MGYA00380124_ERZ1026772 | MGnify/ENA primary metagenome ERZ1026772 (study PRJEB33269, sample SAMEA4719760) | human gut metagenome | biome: human-associated habitat; feature: organic feature; material: feces | place: Cameroon | collected 2013-10 ...
CTATCATCCACCATTTAGCCTTATATCAAGTTTCTGTTCGTACGCTCAAAAGAATCGCTACACCACTTCCTCCACCCATATCATCACTGATACTAGCTTGTGGTTCACTACACTTGGCGGTAAATACCTGTGGCCGGTTTGACTCCGACTGAATTAGTGCCATGCCCGGCACACACAAAAATAACGGTATTACTACCGTTACTTATTTTCCTTAACAACATAAGCTAAACCAAAGCTATTAGGACCCAAATGAGAGCCAATAACAGCACCGATCATATGCTTATTAAATTCATGAATCTCAACACCCACATTGGCTAGCTTCTCAACAAGTTTCAACATATTACCAATACTAGGTGTATATAAGGCACATATAGGAAATCTTTCATCTAACCTTTCATTAACTAACTTTAAAACCAATTCCTTAATCGCACTCTTAGTACCCCTAGGCTTAGAAAACAAAGATACTTTACCCTCCAAATCTAAAGTAACCAACGGTTTAAACTTCAACAAATTGCCAACCTTATGGGCAACCGCATTGACTCTACCACCTTTGGCTAAATAATCTAGGTTATCAGCACCAGCCATAACTCTAACTCTTGTCTTAAGCTCCTCTAAAGTACTTACGATATCATTAAAGTTAATGCCTTCATCTCTCATCCTACAAGCTTCATTAACCAAATATCTTTCACCACATGAACAACTCAAAGAATCTATAAAATGACAATTATCAATCTCAACCATATTCTTGATCATAACTGCATTATCATAAGTACCAGAAATCTTAGAAGACAAGAAAATACCAATTACCTCATCATTATTCTTTTTTGCTTCTTCTAATATTTCCATAAGTTCGCTTGGAGCGGGTTGAGAAGTTATTGGAAATGATGGACTATTTACCAACAAATCAAAAAATTCTTCTTTAGATATATCCTTTTCCTCTTTATATGTCTTTCCTTCAAAAGTCACATTAAGAGAAATCATGTCAACGTTAAGCTCTTTAGCTTGGGCTAATGTAATATCACTAGCACTATCTGTAATAATTTTTAACATATCTACATATTACTATATAAAAAAAATAAACTCACGTTTATTTTTTTAGGCGCTCTAAATTAATGTGTGGGTGTGGGTGGACTATAAGATTATGTGTGGGTAAAAAAGCCCACTTTTTTTCATGGTGTGTGGGTGACTGTAAATTAATTCGTGGGTGATTTTCTCAATAAAATAAAAACCCTTCCATATAATGTTTAACTGGTAGGAAAAACAAATACAGAAGGATGAGCTTACGAGCTCTAATGAAAATTTTATCACTTATAAAGAAAAGAAATGTTACCTCATTCTTAAGACCTTATGCAGATCATAAATTGTCTAACGCTTTAACCGAACACATCAACGGTACTATTGGTACTTACTTAAGTGTATCTAGAGGCATCACTAACTTTGAAAGATTTAGAAAAAGAGTTTTATTCTCTTTGAACCCTAAGATAAACTATTCTTTAACCAGTCATCTTAAGAGTGATTCATTAAAAAATAAACCAAGAGGACCATATAACAAGGTTAAAGAATAATACCAAATACTAAATAAAGATATAATTAAATATTTCCTACCAAAACATTTGAAAAGCCACCTCTATTTACATAGAAGTGGCTCATTTTTTAGATATGTACACCAACACGATAGTTTATAGCTATAGTTTTAAAAACAACAAGCTAGTTTAGTGTACCTTTTTTTAACCAACAAGCATACAAAGTAAAGTCACTATCAACAATCATCGTATCTAGATTAGCTCTGATATTACAATTTTCATCGAGTGCCCAATAATCAAATTCATAACCCTCTCTTGTCGGATTTTCTACTTCAACCTTTTCACCATATTCATATCGCTTAGGTTCAATATAAGAGCCACCCAAAGAATTAAAATCTACTTTGAAACCATTATTAGTCAAACCAATAACGACACAAATAACGATCGCCACAAACAATACACCGATAATCTTATCAAGAGTCTTTACTGAAATCTTTACTTTTGAATAAAGACCTCTTAGTTGTAATGGCGAGCTATTAGGCTCGCCATCATTATTAGATTCGGTTTTTTTAATTTCCTTATCTTCCATTATTTCTTAGTTAGATATTTACGCATATCAATAGCACAAGCAATCAAAATAATTAAACCCTTAATGATATAAAGCATATTTTGATTTACTGCTAAGAAGTTAAGAGCAACGAAAATTAATTGAAGTAGTACAACACCGATAAATAATCCAGAAATCTTACCAGTACCACCAACGAATGATACACCACCGATTACACAAGCAGAAATTGCATCGGCTTCATAGTTTAGACCTGTATTAGCAGTAGCACTACCAACTCTGGCAGCATCGATAAATCCGGCTAATGAATACATAACACCAGCAAGAACGAATACTAAGATGATTGTCTTTTCAACGTTTACACCAGATACTTCAGCAGCAGTCTTATTAGAACCTACCGCAAACATATTCTTACCAAATTCAGTCTTGTTCCAAATAACCCACATTACAATTAAGAAGATTAATGAGTATAGCACATATTTAGGAACAGCAACTGTGCCAATCTTGAAAAGTGGACCAGCAATCAAATTCTTATATGGTTCAATCATACCTGATAATGTTTGGCCATTATTTGTACCAGACATCATATAAACAAGAATAATACCATAAGTAATAAGTTGTGTTGATAATGTAACGATATATGGGTGTAAGCTAAACTTCGCAACAGAGAAGCCATTCACAAAACCAATAGCAGCGCCAATCACAACAACAATCAATAATACAACTGGAATAGGTAGAGCTTGTGTCATATTAGGCCAAATCTTAGAAGATGTAGTCAATAATGAAGCAGTAACAACGGCAGATAAACCAACAATTCTACCAGCAGAAATATCGGTACCAGCCAAAACAATACAACCACCAACACCTAAAGCAATTGGAAGCTTAGATGCAGTTAATGAGATTACGTTAACGATTGAAGCGGTACCTAAGAAAGCAGGTCTTTTGATCGCAACATATACAATTACCAATGCAATGATAATAAACATCGCATTGTTGAATAAAAAGTCTATAAGCTTTTTAGAATCAAATTTGTTATTCTTTTCAGACATTAGTGTCATCCCCCTAATTTATGCATATTTAGCAGCAAGAGTCATAATCTCTTCCTGTGTAGCTGTCTTAGCATCAACTTCACCTGCTAAACGACCACCACTCATTACCAAGATTCTATCGCATACACCTAATAGTTCAGCCATTTCTGAAGATACCATTAGTACACATTTTCCTTGCTTAGCCAAATTAATAATCAATTCATAGATTTCATACTTAGCACCAACGTCGATACCTCTTGTTGGTTCATCTAGTAGTAGAACATCTGGCTCTGTTAATAGCCATCTTGCGATAATAACTTTCTGTTGGTTACCACCTGATAAAGACTCAATTCTTGTCTTTTGGTTTGGAGTCTTTGTCTTTAAGGAATCAATACCCCACTGTGTGGCATCATACATCTTCTTATCATTCAAGAACGGACCATTCATATACTTATCTAGCGAAGAAATACAAGTATTTGCTTGGATATCACGGATACCGAAGATACCAGTAGCTCTTCTTTCTTCTGTAACTAGAGCGAAACCATTTTTAATTGATTCACGAGGATTCTTGTTCTTTACAAGTTTACCATCAAGATAAATCTCGCCACTCTTCCTTGTCGCATTACCGAAGATATTTTCAAGTAATTCTGTACGACCACTTGCATCAAGTCCAGCAATGCCTAAGATCTCACCTCTATTTGCCTTAAATGAAACATCATTTAATTTAGAATATTCAGCAGTAAGATTCTTAACTTCAAGAAGCGGTTCACCAATAACATTATCCTTAACAGGATATACATTAGTAAGCTCTCTACCTACCATCAACTTAATAATTTCATTAGTTGTTAAATCTTTTGCGTCTTTTGTAGTTATGTATTTACCATCACGCATGATAGTTACTTCATCTGAAATTCTCAAGATTTCATCCATCTTATGAGAAATATAGATGATGCCACAACCCTTTGCCTTCAATTGATTGATAATCTTAAATAAGTGTTCAACCTCGACTTCAGTCAAAGAAGATGTTGGTTCATCAAATACGATAACTTTAGAATTATATGATACTGCCTTAGCAATCTCGACCATTTGTCTTTGAGATACAGGCATTGTTGACATAACTGTTTTAGGATCAACATTAACTTCTAATTGATCAAAAATTTCTTTTGTGGCCTTATACATTTTCTTCTCACTTGTAAATAGTGGGAAGCCATCAACCTTAGGATAACGACCTAGCCACATGTTATCCATTACATTTCTTTTTAAAGCTTGATTAAGTTCTTGGTGTACCATCGCTACACCGTGTTCCAAAGCTTCTTTGGAATCCTTAAAGTCTACTTCTTCACCCTCAAGATAGATATGACCACTATCCTTGTGGTAAACAGAGAATAAACATTTCATCAAAGTAGATTTCCCGGCACCATTCTCACCCATAAGAGCATGTACTGTACCCGCCTTAACAGTTAGTTGTACATCATCTAGCGCCTTAACACCTGGGAATGACTTACTGATATGTTCCATTCTAAGCAATACATCATTTGCCATAAAATTAGTCCCCTTTATGTTAGTTAAATATAATAGTAGCCACGCCTTTAGCGTGGCTACTTAGTTAATCAGTTAAGCTAAATTATTTAGTATAAGCTGAGTAAGGAATGTTAACTCTCCATGTACCAACTGCTTCATATTCAGCAGGAATGTTAGTAACTGGAGCTTCACCAGCGATTAAATTATTAGCAGTTAAGCAAACAACCTTAGCCATACCTTCACCATCTTGTTTTACTGTACCAGTCATGTTACCAGCATCGATAGCGTCTTTTGCAGCTTGGATAGCATCAACACCAAATACTGGAATAGTAGTACCCTTACCATCGTTATAACCATGGCCTTGTAATGATTGGATAGCACCTAGAGCCATACCATCATTGTTAGCGATGATTAATTCAGGCATATTGTTGTTAGCTTCATTGTATTGAGCTAATACTGTTTCTAAATGATTGAATGCAGCTTCTTGAGACCAAGTACCGTTAGCATCTACTAAGTATTGAGTAGTAGCCTTTTCATCATAGTAAGCTAATTCAGGCTTGCCAGCTTCTTTTAACATAGCGTTAGCATCTTCAACTGAGAATTGAGTTCTAGCGATAGCTTCTGTATTACCTTCTTGACCCTTTAACATAACGTAAGAAATCTTACCATCTTTGTTTAGATCTAATGCATCATAGTTAGCTAGTAAGTAATCGCCAATAATCTTACCTTCGTAGTGACCAGCTTGTTCATAGTCAGTACCAACGAATGCAGAACCATATTCATTTAATAATGCTTCAGCTTCAGCATCATCAGCAGAAATTGATCTATTGAAGAATACAACCTTTGCATCAGCAGCCTTAGCAGCATCTAAGATAGCCTTAGTAGTATCAACAGAGTTAGATTCAACTTGGTTTACAACTAACACCTTAACACCAGCAGCTAAAGCAGTAGTGATTTGGTTTGTTTGATCTGTTTGGTTACCGTTACCATCATAGTCCTTGTAAGAAACACCAGCAGCCTTAAATTCATTATTTAAAGCAGCACGTACAGTTGACAAATAGTCATCAGCGAATGTGTACCAGAATACTGCAACTTGTTCTACATCACTACCACCAGTAGTAGCACCACCATTGTCATCACTACCACCACTACAAGCAGCCAATGTAAAGATCATTGCAATACTAAGTAAGACAGTTAAAATTTTTTTCATTTGTTCTCCTCTTTTGTACCTTTAGTACCTAAATTTTGTAAGCTCCATACACCCCAAGTTTGTGCAAGCGCTTCCATCGCCTCTAATTATACATGATATTTTTTAAATTGTAAGCGCTTTACTCATCAGCGCCCACCTTAGTTACCACATGCTTACAAAAACCGCATAAAAAGGTTAATTCTTTGCGCATTTATTTTCTGAAAGTTTTTTACATATTTAAAAAAGGTGCATCTACACCTCAAATATCCCATTCTTAATCATAATTGGTTTTAACACCTTAAGCTTAGTCATTGGACCAATCTTTAACTTAGCCACAAACCTAGATGCATAAGGCCTATTCTCATCATGCACAAAGGCAATCTTCATAATCTTAAGCTTGTACTTTAGACACATATTATAAAACTCAGGAAACCTCTCAGCAGGATATAAAGTATAAACCTCACCATTATCCTTCATATTCTTCCTAAAAGCTTTAAACATATCATCTAGCGGCAAAGTCTCCTCAAACATCGCCGTCTTATAAAACTTATTACTTCTTACATTGCCCATCTCAAAGAAAGGTGGATTACAAATCACTACATCAACAGGCTCAATATCCAAGTCCTGAATCCTTGAATTAATAAGTTCATAATCATCTGTATACCTTTTTAAATTATCATTTGCCAATTCAAGTGGCTCCTTAAAAATATCCACCCCAATCAAATGACCCGCATTATGATAATGAGCATACAAAAGTAAAGCACCATTATTAGTACCCAAATCCAAAACCGTCTTCTTCTTTAAAGGCTCTAAAAACATGCCCAAAGCCGCAGTATCTGAATTAACCTTAAACATTTCAGAATCCTGTTCAATCTCATAATTAATAAACTTCAAATAATCATTCTGTCTCATCATCGTAATCCTTTGACAACTCAAAATAGAAAGTTGACCCCTCACCTACTTTAGAAACTACGCCATACTTAGCACCATGAGCCTCTAAAATAGCCTTCGCAATAGCCAAACCCAATCCAGTTGAATTCTCATTCCTTCTAAAATTCTTATCGATCTTGTAATAGCGATCCCAAATAAAGGGAAGATCTTTCTCACTTATACCATCGCCCTCATCTTTAACCTCAAAATACAAACTATCTTCACTATCCCTAATAGAAACATAAATAGTCGAATTTTCATCTGAATGCTTAATCGCATTAGAAAGATAATTGTATATCACTTCCGATATCTTTGTCTCATCACCATAAACAATTACACTCTTAAGATCCTTCTTTAGGGTGATATTTTTTTCCTTCATTAAGCCAGACAACAGTTTACATACATTTGTAATAGACTTCTCAATATCAAAATTAGACTTATTCAAATTAATAAAACCAGCCTGAAGCTTTGAATACTCTTGCATATCATTAATAAGCTTAGTCAAATATTCTGTCTCATCGATAATAACATCCAAATGTTGATCCCTCTTAATTGGATCATCACCTGAAATATCCTTAATCATCTCCGCATAAGACCTAATCAAAGTAATCGGCGTCCTTAAATCATGAGACACATTCGCAAGTAAATCCTTTCTAAGCTCATCAATTTTTGAAAGTTTTTCTGTCGCATCATCAAGGGTACTAGCTAACGCATTAATCTCACTATAAGACTCTTTATCACTCTTAAAACTTACATGATAATCGCCATCTGCTAGTTTACTAGCCTCTTTTTGCATATTAACAATCGGGGAAGTAATCTTATTTGCCAACAAAAAAGAGACAATCAAAGCCAAAATCACTATAAACATCGACAACAACAAATACTGCTTCAAAATAAAATCAACATATGAATCAAGCAATTCTAATGGTGCATTAACCAAAAGATAATAATTAGCCAAATTAATAGAAACCTTCTTACCATACAGTAGCATCTCCAAATCCGTAGTAGGAGATGTTAAAGTCTCACTTATCACATTATATTCATTCAATTTATCAACAAGTTTAGTACCATCATCATAAACAACTAAATCATCACCATCGATATTAATAGACTCATCAAAAACACAAAGCTCACCCAAAGAATCAGCACTATAAACCCTTCTACCATTTTGATTATAAATAATAGCACAAACATTATTATTATTCACAAGCCTATCAGTCTTTGAGATAGACGCCTCACTTGGCTTATTAACCAAAAGCTCATTCTCAATTGTCGAAACAAGGGTATCAATCATCTTAATACGATTCTCACGATAATAAGGCTTAATCAAAGCCACCAACAAAAAGCCTAATAGCACCAACATTAAACAAGAAAAAAATAAAAAATATAGCCAGGTCTTAAACTTTATGCCCTTAAAATTAAATCGCAAACTTGTAACCCAATCCTCTTTCTGTACAAATCAAATCACGATACTCACCCAAATTCTTTCTAAGCATCTTAACATGAGTATCCACGGAACGATCACCCTCAATATAATCCATCTTCCAAACTGCTCGAGATATTTTATCACGTGACAAAACAATATTCTTATTATCAATAAAATAAAACAACAGTTCCTTTTCCTTAGGAGTCAAATTAACCCTATCTTTATCAATATAAACTTCACGGGCATCAAAATCACAAACCAAACCCTTATAAATAAACTTCTCATTCTCATGTTTATTGTGCCTTGCCATAATGGCCTTAATTCTAGCCATCAACTCCTTAGGAGAAAAAGGCTTGGTTACATAATCATCAACACCCATATTAAAACTAAAAAGCTTATCATCCTCTTCTTGTCTTGCACTAAGCATAATAATCGGTGTATCCTTGACTTCCTTAATCTTCTTACAAGCCTCAAAACCATCCATAACCGGCATCATAATATCCAAGATAATACAATCATAATCGCTAGCTAAAGCCATATTAACAGCACTCTTGCCATCACTTGCCTCATCGCAAACATAACCATTAACCAAGGCATACTCTTTAACTACTTCACGAATTCTAATCTCATCATCAACTATTAATATCTTCATCAATACAACACCATCTTTCTTACAAGAAGCGAAGACTCTCTCTCCTTCTTACCCTCAAAATAAACATAATGAGCCTTATTCAACCCTTCTATATATTGATCATATATATTAGGCATAACCGCCAATGAAATAGAAGCACTCTCATCATTGACATCCACAAAACACATCCTTTGTCCCTTCTTAGTCCTAATCTGTTTAATACGCACAATCTGGCCAAAACCACAGGCATTGCCCATCTTCATCTCACTAATAGAAGGAACACTTATATGATACTTTTGTTTAACTCTCTCGATTGGATCAAACTTAAAATAAAAGCCTAAAACTTCCTTTTCCTTAGAAGCCAAAACCATCATATCATCAGCGACATTCTCAACAATAGGTGTATCATCACCACCAAACAAATTCAAACCATTGGTAGAATTCGCATATTGAATAACCCTACTTAAATTAAGAGCCATTGAATATCTGCTCAAACCAAACTCATCAAAAGCACCACCCGCAATCAAACTAGTCAAAGCCTTAATATCCACGCCTTCTTCAGTTAACTTACAAATCGCATCAACATAAGACATAAAAGGCTTAGCCTTTATAATCTTAGAAACATTAGCACTACCAACATCCTTACAAATACTTAAAGGCAACAAAATCTTATCATCAACAATTTGATACTCATTAGTTGACTTATTAATAGATAAACCAAGCAAGCCAATATTTCTACTTCTTATCTCCTTGATATAAGCATAAGTCTTCTCACTAGCGCCAATCGTACCATTAAGCAAAGCCTTATAAAAATACAAAGGATAATTAGCCTTCAAATAAGCCATACGATAAGCCACCAAACCATAAGCGATTGAATGTGACTTGTTAAAACCATAATTCGCAAAACGCAATATCAATTCATACAACTCATTAGCCAAACTTATATCATAGCCATTTTTTAAACAGCCATCTATAAACTCAGGTTTAAGCTTTTCTAGCTCCTTAGCCTTCTTTTTAGACATCGCCCTTCTTAAAACATCCGCCTTACCATAAGAAAAGTTCGCCAACTTACGCGCAATTGACATAATCTGTTCCTGATAAACAATAATCCCATAGGTCTCTTTTAAAATAGGCTCTAATTCTTTAGTTAAATACTTAATCTTTTCCCTATGTGCCCTGTTCTCTAAGAAACTAGGAATATTCTCCATAGGACCCGGTCTAAACAAAGCTATCATCATTGACAATTCTTCAAAAGAATTAGGACGCATCCTTCTAGCCAAATTTTGCATACCATTAGACTCTAATTGGAAAACACCCAACAAATTCACATTAGAAATAAGTTCAAAAGTCTTCTTATCATTCAAAGGAATCCTATTAATATCAAACTTAGGATTAATATCATCCATGATTTCCGCAATTATGCCAAGATTCCTTAACCCCAAGAAATCCATTTTAATTAAACCCAAGTCCTCAAGATACTCAGCACTATATTGAGTAGAATCCAAATCACTTTCTATCGAAATCATTGGAACCACATCAGATAAAACATTCTTAGAAAAGACAATACCAGCCGCATGAGTTGACTCATGACGTGGATTACCCTCAAGCTTTAAAGCAATCTCAAACAAGAATTGATACTTTTTATCACTATTAATCTTTTGATTAAACAAAGGAATTGTATTATAAGCATCCATCAAGGAAGTGTTCAAACTATTAGGAATAAGCTTAGCGATACTATCAGTCTCCACCGTTGTATACTTTAAAACTCTTGCCACATCCCTTAAAACCTGCTTAGTCTTTAAAGTACCATAAGTAATAATATGGCCCACATGATCCTTACCATACTTCTCTTTAACATAAGCAACCACTTCATCTCTTCGATCATCTGGGAAGTCAGTATCAATATCCGGCATTGAAATTCGCTCAGGATTTAAAAATCTTTCAAACAACAAACCATACTTAATCGGATCAATCTCCGTAATACCAAGACAATACGAAACCAAAGAACCAGCAGCACTACCTCTACCAGGACCAACCATAATGCCATTTTTCTTGGCATACAAGATAAAGTCATAGACAATCAAAAAGTAATCCTCAAAATGCATCTTAATAATGACATCAAGCTCATATTGAAGCCTACTTATATATTCATTAGTCAAATGATTCTTAAGTCTTCTCTTTAAACCTTCTTTACACAAAGCACTTAAATAATCTTTTGAAGAAACATCATTTGGTGTCTTAAATTCAGGCAAAGAAGTCCTAAAAGCCATCTTCACATTACAATTATTAGCTAAAATATCGCAGTTTCTAAATTCATCATCAAAGTCAAAAACATCCTTAATCTGACGATCCTTTTCATAATAAGCATTCTCTTCTAAAGTCTTCTTATCCCTGATGCACTTTAAAACCTCATAAGCGATATAATCATCTTCTTCAATATAAAGAGTTGTAGACATCTTTATAATCTTTATCTTATTCTCATTTAATAAAGGCCTTAACTTTTCATCTCTTCTTACGTTGCCAGCCATATCGTGATCTAAGAAAGCTACTAAATGATCACCAAATATTTCCTTTTCTTTCTTAATACTATTGTTTATATCTTCACTATCAAAATAAGGAACATCCTCTGACTTAAGCACCACAAAATTATGATCACGATACTTATTAAAAGTATCCAAATCAATTATCTTATCAACGCCAGTATTAACAACACTTGACAATCTCATAAGATTTTGAAAACCCAAATCATCCTTCGCATATAAGATGACACTAACAACTCTATCAACATTAACATCCACTTCAAGTCCAATAACCGGCTTAATATTTTCTTTTAAACATTCATTATAAAAACTCATTGCCCCAGACAAGACATTCTTATCAACAAGGCCAATAGAAGAATATCCCTTCTCCTTAGCCTTTTTAACCATTCTTGGAATCGTGCACATACTCGAAAGTAAACTATATACACTTCTTACATAAAGTAGACTAGCCATATATCAATTATACAAAAAAATAATTGACTCATGCGCTATATAGAAATACAATAAAAATACCCCTAGGGGGTATGGAGAATATTTATGGAAAAAACATATGAAGTCAAAGGAATGACCTGTGTTATATGCAAAGCCAATGTTGAAAAAGCTTTAAACAAAATTAGTGGCGTCAACAACGCAGCAGTTAATCTTCTAGACAACGAAGTAAATGTTAACTTTGATGAAACCAAAGTAAATGAAACAACATTAGAAGAAGTAGTAGATAAGGCAGGTTATAAGTTATTGCTAAACAAGGAAAAGAAACTTAATAAAGATAAATTATATTTAATTATCTCTATTATCTTATCCATTATCCTAATGTGTCTATCAATGATGAAAATGGACAATAGTATCGATACTGATATGATGGTTGGCATTAGTCTAAACCAATTATTTCAAATGATATTAGCCTCAATAGTCATAATGATTAATATCCACACCTTCAAATCAGGCTTCAAGGCATTATCGTCATTAAGCCCTAACATGGACTCTCTTGTTGCCCTATCAAGCACTGTCTCATTTATCTATTCAATATATGCTCTATATAAGATTAATCTAGGCGATACTTCTTATCATCTATATTTTGAAACAGCAGCCATGACAATTACTATTGTCAAATTAGGCAAATATATCGAAGGTAACACTAAAGCTAAGACTACTAAAATCATTAGAGGCTTGACCACTTTAATACCTATGAATGCTCACTTATTAAAAGATGGCAAGGAAGAATTAATATCTATCAACGATTTAAAAAAGGATGATATTGTCATCATCAAACCAGGAGAATCAGTACCAAGAGATGGTGTAATCATAAATGGTAGCTCATCAATCGATGAATCGATGATTACTGGTGAATCTTTACCAGTAAACAAGACAATTGGTGATGAGGTAATTGGAGGAACCATCAATACCTTAGGCACTATCAATGTACAAGTAACCAAGAGTGCTAGTACTACGGTTCTTTCTAAGATTATTAATCTAACTAAAAAAGCAAGTAATGAAAAGATTCCAGTTGAAAGATTTGCGGACAATATCTCTAAATACTTTGTGTTTACAGTAATTGGCATCTCACTTATTACCTTTATAATCTGGATGATTATCAGTAAAAACATGGAACTAAGCCTAAACTTTGCCCTATCAGTACTAGTAATCAGTTGCCCTTGTGCCCTAGGACTAGCAACGCCAGCTGCCATTGCGGTAGCCACTGGAAGAAGTGCTCAACAAGGTATTTTAATCAAAAAACCAGAAATCTTAGAAGTAGCTGGTAAGTTAGATACAGTTATCTTTGATAAGACAGGCACTCTAACTCAAAATAAATTAAATGTAGTCGAAACTAAGATTATAGATGATGAATTTATTAATTATTTATCTTCAATCGAAAAGACTCAAAACCACCCTATTGCCAAAGCGATAGTAGATAAATATCCTGATGGCAATATTACTTTTGATTCAATCACTTTTATTCCAGGACTTGGTGTTAAAGCCATTAAAGGTGATGATATCTACTTAGTAGGTAATAGTAAATTAGTCAACATCGAAGAGAACAACTATTCATCTATTGCCCTAAGTAAAAATAACGAATTAATGGGTATTGTCTATTTAAGTGATATTCTAAGAGATACTTCTAAGATAGCTATAGAGAATCTAAAGAAAAGAAATATCAATCCGATTATGTGCACTGGTGATAATAAGATAGCCGCTACTAAAATAGCTAACTTATTAAAGATTAAAGACTATAAGTATGAAGTAAAACCAGAAGACAAGAACGAATTAGTCTTAAGCCAAAAAGGAATAACGGCTATGGTTGGTGATGGTGTTAATGATTCTATTGCCCTATCAGCAGCTGATGTTTCTATAACTATTAAAAATGCCAGTGATATAGCTAGTGCTAGTTCTGATGTCATCTTAATGAAAAACGATTTAAATGATATTTCATTTCTTTATGATTTGAGCAAGAAAACTTTTAGAATCATTAAAGAAAATTTATTCTGGGCACTAGGTTACAATACAGTATGTATTCCTATTGCGGCAGGACTTTTCTATAATAGTTATGGACTAAAATTAAACCCCATGATTGGAGCTATTTCCATGTGGGTATCATCGATGTTTGTGTTAGCTAATGCGCTAAGAATATATAATGTAAGAAAAGAGGAAATTAAACTTATGAACAAAACTGTATTAATTGAAGGAATGATGTGTAAAAACTGTGTTAAACATGTACTGGATGCCCTAACAGGTTTGGGATGTGACGCCACTGTTAGTCTAGAGGATAAGAAGGCTTATATTAAAAATACATCACTAGATGATGAAACAATCAAGGATACAATTGAAGAATTAGGTTACGAAGTCAAGGATATTATTAATGACTAAAGATAAAGATAAGATAAAAAAGTATCTTAATATCGCAAGAGGTCAACTTGATGGGATAATAAAGATGATTGACGAAAATCGCTATTGCCTAGATGTATCAGACCAATTATCCGCAACAAGATCATTACTTAAAAAAACTAATAATTTGATTCTTAAAAATCATATTGATAATTGTGTAAGAGAAGGCATCTTGGCAGGCGATGAGTCGAAGGTAGATGAAATCATAAAAGCATTGGAGAAACAAGTATGACAACAAGAAGAGAAACAACAAGACCCATCAATGTTGGTGGTGTTCAAATAGGTGGCCAAAACAAAGTAGTCATTCAATCAATGACTAACACTAAAACCAAGGACGTACAAGCCACTGTTAAACAAATTAAAGAATTAGAAGAAGCGGGTTGTGACATTGTCAGAGTCGCTATTCTAGAATTAGAAGATGCCAAGGCAATTAAAGAAATCAAAAAAGAAATCAACATCCCTATCGTATCTGATATTCACTTTAATCCTGATTTTGCGATAGCTGCCATCAACAGTGGTACTGATAAGATTAGATTAAATCCAGGTAATATTGAAAACGAAGACAAGATTGTAGAAATCGTTAACCTATGTAAGGAAAGACATATACCGATTAGAATCGGCATCAATGGTGGTTCTTTAAACAAAAAGTACAAACACTCAGAAGAAGCGATGATTGAAAGTGCAAAAGACCATTTAAGAATCTTAGAAGCCAATGACTTCCACGATATTTGTCTATCATTTAAATCATCAGACCCAATCGAATGTATCAATGCCTATAAATTAGCTAGTAAAGAATTCAATTATCCTTTACATCTAGGTGTTACTGAAGCTGGTGGTCTTATCGATAGTGCCATCAAATCATCATTAGCCCTAGGCAATCTATTATTAGATGGTATTGGTGATACTATTAGAATTTCTATCAGTGATGATCCAGTTAAGGAAATCATGGTAGCTAAAAAACTTTTAAGAAACTGTGGTCTTAAGAAAGATGTTGCCAATTTAATTTCTTGCCCAACTTGTGGCCGTATCCAATATGATATGTTGCCTATCGTTAAAGAAATGGAAAAATATCTAGAAAATGTTCATAAGGACATCAACGTTGCCATCATGGGTTGCCCAGTTAATGGACCTTTGGAAGCTAAACGTGCTGATATTGGTGTAGCTGGTGGTAAGGATTGTGCCCTTCTTATTAAGAAAGGCGAAATCATTAGATCTATCCCACAAGAGGATGTTGTAAGAGTCTTAAAAGAAGAGATTGAAAAATTATAAGGTGATGAATAAATCACCTTTTATTTAACTAAAATCTCTTCTTACAAACCTCACAACCCCCATTATTCTTACAGGTAAATCAACAATTTCCTGCTTAGTAAAAAACCTTGACTCATATTCAGGATTAGTAGCCTCAAGAATCATCAAATCGTTCTTATAATAGACTTTCTTAAGAGTTACTTCATCACCAACAAGTACAACCGCAATTTGACCAGAACTTACAGTATCACACTTGGCAACATAAACCAAATCACCATCATAGATATGAGAACCTATCATTGAATCACCACAGATTCTTACAAAATAATCCCCTCTATTGGCATCAGCTTGTCCAAGTTCTACATAACCTTCTATATTTTCATCAGCCAACAAGTCATAGCCAGCCTTCACAAAACCGGCAATCGGTTTAATCCTTTCTTCTTGCATGATGACAGTTTCAATATCATAATCTAAAACCTTAGACAACTTCTCAATCGTACCTTTTTTAAGCATAGTGCTCTCACCATTTAACCAACGATAATAAGTTGATAAAGACACACCAAGCTCCTTAGCTACTTCATTATGGCCTTTGCCATTGTCTGTTTCATACTGTATCAAAAGTTCTTTTAATCTCATATCTAGAATTTATCATATATTTAGGAATAATTAAATAAAAGTTTTTTATTTTTTCCCAAATCTTACTTGTTTTGGTAATTTACTTTCTTATAATAAAGACATGCAAAGAATATATTTATGTATCGACCTTAAATCTTTTTACGCTTCTGTTGAATGTGCTGAAAGAGGACTAGATCCTTTTAAAATAAATTTAGTTGTAGCCGATCCTACAAGGGGTGGTGGTGCCATCACTCTAGCAGCTACCCCAGCAATTAAGAAGTTAGGAGTTAAAAGTAGAGGTCGTATTTTTGAAATACCCAAGAATATTGAATATATTATTGCCCCACCTAGAATGTCTTTATATATGGAATATTCAGCCTTAATCTATAAGATTATTCTTAAATATATCAGTAAAGAAGATGTCTATGTTTATTCTATCGATGAATGTTTTATCGATGTTACACCTTATCTTAATTTATATAAACTAAAGGTTAAGGATATTGCCAAACTGATTATCAATGATATCTATAAGACTACTTCAATTACCGCAACCTGTGGTATAGGAACTAATATGTTTTTATGTAAGGTGGCCTTAGATATTTGTGCTAAACATAAAAGCGATAATATTGCCTACTTAGATGAGGATGTTTTTAAACAAACATTATGGCATCATCAACCTTTAACGGACTTTTGGATGATAGGATCAGGAACGGTTAAAAGATTAGCTTCCGTTGGGGTTTATGACTTATATGGTGTTACCCAAACACCAGAAAATGTCTTATATAAGCTCTTTGGCATCAATGCCAAGGCTTTAATAGACCATGCCTATGGGAAAGAGGATACTTGTATCAGTGATATCAAGACTTATAAGCCTAAGGCTAATTCGATATCTAATTCTCAAATTCTTTTTGAAGACTACAACTATAAGGATGCCTACACCGTCTTAAAGGAAATGGTAGAGGCTAATGTCTTAGAACTAACTAGTAAACATGTAGTTACTAATCATATATCCTTATATATCGGCTATTCTAAGGATGTAATAAAAGCGAGTTCTGGTAGTAATAAGATTAGTAATACCACTAATTCTTATAAGATTCTTTTAAATGAATTCACCCTACTTTACAAAAGAATAATTAATACTAATTATCCAATAAGAAAGATAGGAATTAGTTTTGGTAACTTAAAAGATGAATATTATGCCGAATATGATTTATTTACTGATATTGAAGAAATTGAAAAGGAACATAAATCACAAGAGGCTATGGTTTATATTAAACAAAAATATGGTAAGAATGCTATATTAACAGGAATCAGTTATTTAGATAAGGCAACTGGTAGAAAAAGAAACAAATTGATTGGAGGACACAATGCCTAGAGCAGAAATTTTTATGGCTTTCGATGCCTTGAATGGTTATCGAGAGCTTCTTGAAAAGCAGGAAGAAGTTGTCGTTGAAAAAAGAATCTTAGACAATGAAGATTATGAAATATTAAATCGTACTATAAATGAAATTGAAATAGGCAACAACATCTCTGTTATCTATTTTAACAATGGTAAGTACTACAAAAAGGAAGGACGTTTGTCCAAGCTTAATTACGATACTAAGATGTTACAAATTGTTAAACAAAAGATTTTATTTAAGAATATTGTTGAATTAAAAATTATTGATCAAGATCAATATCAATCCATTCAAAAGGAACCCATACTTTAGTCTTCTGGTTCAAGAATTCTAATTCTACACAACAATTACGATTCTTTTTAGAATATTCAACAATATAGCCTTCTAATTCCTTAAGTGGGCCATCGATAATAACAACCTTGCCATCAACTTTTTTAGCTTTTGAAACCGGTAAGAAACCTTCGTTTTCTAAAACCCACTTAGCATATTCTAAGTCACCACCTACTAGTTTTCCATTATTATTCTTATAGGAAAGAAGCTTATAAGAATAATAATTAGACTTAATCTCAAATGGTTTTTTATCATTTGGCATATATAAAAAGACATAGCTAGATAGCATAAGTTCTTCTACATCATATTTTTGACCATTCTTAGAGCGATGTGCCATTTTAAACATTGGTGTCGCAATAAGATATTCATATTCTTTATTTAATTCATTGGCTAATTTCTTTTCTTGTCCCGTCATTGTAAAAAGACAATAAGCATCATACCCGTTAGCTACTAAATTAATTTTTCTTTGTTTAAGCTCATCTGAAAATCCCTGCATATAAAATAATTCTATATTAAATAAGAGTAAATTCGCAAAAATGTTATAATTTTATTCATGCTTAAAGAATTTATTAAATATTACAAACCCTACAAATTACTATTTATATCAGACATGTTGGCATCATTATTGATCTCATTAAGCGCCATGGTATATCCAATTATTACAAGAAACATGCTTAATGATTTCATCCCAAATTCAAAGTATAATCTAATCATTAAATTTGGCATTATCTTACTTGTAATCTATATCATTAGAGCTTTGCTTAAATACTTTGTTCAATTCTACGGACATGTAATGGGCGTAAGGATTCAATCTGATATGCGTAAGGAATTATTTGGGAAGATTCAAAGATTACCTTATTCATACTTCGATAACCATGAAACAGGAGCTATCATGTCTAATTTAACTAATGATATCTTTGAAATATCAGAGTTAGCTCACCATGGTCCTGAAAATGTCATTATGTGTACTTTGATGATTATCTTGTCTTTTATTTATTTGGCAACTATCAATTTAAATCTTACTTTGATTATCTTTGCCTCAGTACCTTTCTTATTTTTCATTTCAATGAAACTTAGGAAAAAGATGAGAGAAGCATCTAGAAAATCCAAGATTGCGATGTCGGGCATCAATGCTGGTATCTCATCTTCCATCAGTGGTATTAGAGTTACTAAGGCTTTTAATAACAGCGAACTAGAAATGAAAAAGTTTGATGGCTACAACAAAGATTTTATTGAAGCTAGAAAATTACACTTCAAGAGCTTTGCGACATTTAACTCAAGCACATCATTTATCACTGACTTTTTCAATGTTATTTGTTTAATATCAGGCGGTATCTTCTTATATAAGGGTTTAATTACCTTTGGTGACTATTCAACATTTATTGTCTCAATTAACTTGTTTATCACACCAGTTACAACTCTTGTTCAATTCAGCGAACAATTAGAAGAAGGCATTGCTGGTTTTGAAAAGTTTGAAAAAGTTATGTCTGAAAAGGAAGAGATAGACCTACCTTCCGCAAAAGACTATAAGGATTTAAATGGTGATATTGAATTCAAGAACGTATGTTTCAAATACGATAGTAATGAAGTATTAGATGATATCTCATTCAAGGTTAAGAAAGGTCAAACCGTTGCCCTAGTTGGCGAAAGCGGTGGTGGTAAGACAACCATTTGTCACCTTCTTCCTCGTTTCTACAACATTGATTCAGGTTCAATTGAAATTGATAATAAAAATATCAGTGATATCACAATGAACTGTTTAAGAAGAAACATTGGCATTGTTCAACAAGATGTCTTCTTATTCTCGGGAACATTTAAAGAAAATATTGCCTATGGTAACTTAAAAGCTAGTATGGAAGAAATTATAGAAGCAAGTAAGAAAGCTAACATCTATGATTACATTATGTCCTTACCACATGGCTTTGATACTCAAATTGGTGAAAGAGGTGTAAGGCTATCGGGTGGTCAGAAACAAAGATTATCTATCGCTAGAGTCTTCTTAAAAAACCCACCTATCTTGCTTCTTGATGAAGCAACCAGCGCCTTAGATAATACAACTGAGATCATGATCCAAGAAGCATTAGATACTTTAAAGGAAGGAAGAACTACAATCGTAGTAGCCCATAGACTATCAACCATTAAGAATGCCGATAATATTTTGGTTATTGAACATGGTAAAGTTAAAGAAAGTGGTACTCATGAAAAGCTTATGAATATCGAAAACGGTACTTATAAGGAACTTTATGCGTCTCAATTTAGAGATGTATAGCACATTTTGAAGAGAATTTAAATATTCTCTTTATAATTTGTTAAAAAAAATATATAATTGAAAAGTATAGAGGTTGAAAACATATGAACGAAAAAGGAATTGAATTAAAGAACGAGCTTATTGCTAAGGCTGAAGAACTAGCAAACAAAGAAGATAGCATCACTTCTCAAGAAGTTGAAGCTCTTAAGAAGAGATGGAGAAAAGCTAGTAGCGAAGAAGAATCTTTAGCTGAAAAAGAGCTTAATGATAAATTTGACGGCTTCATGTCAGTTATCGCTCCAAAAGTAACTGATATGTTATTATCTGCTGAAGAAAAGAAGAATGACATCATCAAGGAAGCAAAGGAAATTTCTACAAAGAGCTATAAGGAAGCTACATTAAAGATGAACGAACTTATGGACAAGTGGAAAGCTTCTGGTAGAACTGGTGATAAGGAAAAGGATGATGCTTTATGGGCTGAATTCAAGGCTGCTAGAGATGAATTCTATGCAAATAAGAAGGCTTACTTTGAAAATTTAAAGGAAGCATTCGCTAAGAATAAAGAAGAAAAAGAAAGATTAGTTGAAGAAGCTATCAAGGCTAACGAATTAACTAATTTCAAGGAAATCTCTGCTAAAATGGATGAACTAATGGAAGCTTGGAAGCAATTAGGTTCAGCTGGCAAGGAACATGAAGAAGAATTATGGGCTAAGTTCTCTGAACAAAGAAAGATTTTCTTCAAGAATAGAAAAGAATACTACAAGGGCTTAAAGGAAACTTATGCTGAAAGAACTGAAGCTAAGAAGGCTATCATTGCTGAAGCTAAGCAATACCTTGCAAGATCTGAATTCACCGATGAAGAAATCGCTTCTGTTAAGGAATTAAGAACTAAGTGGAAGGAAGTTGGTTCTGCTGGTAGAGAAAACGAAGATACTCTATGGGAAGAATTCAATGGTATTGTCAATAAATATTATGACAATATGCGTTTCTACCGTAACAACAGATAATCATTCAAACCTAGCATCTGCTAGGTTTTTTTATTTAGTCAAAATAAAAGATGTGCTACAAACACACCTTCTACATTAATTGCAATATATAAAACTTAAGATAATCAGTTTGATTAGAGCTCAATAGTATTGGATGATCCTTGCCCTGTTGACTATATGAAATTTGCTTAAGAACCATATTATTTTCCTTAGCTGCCTCTAGTAACATCTTCACAAATAAATCTTCATTCATAAAATGTGAACAACTACAAGTAACTAAATAGCCACCCTTACCAAGCAAACTCATTGCCTTAGAATTAATACGCTTATAGCCATTAAAAGCCGCCATAATTGTAGAACGCGATTTAGTAAAGGCAGGTGGATCTAGAATAATCAAATCATATTCTCTTTTCTTTACTTTATCCAAATAATCAAAGACATCAGCCTTAACATAAGTAACCTTATCTTGTAGATTATTCAATTCAGCATTTCTTCTTGATTGTTCAACTGCTAAAGGGGAAATATCAACCGATACAACCTTTTCAGCACCATTAATGGCGCAGTTTAAGCCAAAAGAACCAGTATGCGTAAAACAGTCTAGTACCCTTTTACCCTTGGCAATTCTACCAACCAATTCTCTATTGAATCTTTGATCTAAGAAAAAACCTGTCTTTTGACCATCAACATAGTCAACATAGTACTTAATACCATTTTCAGTAATGATTGTTTCCTTATTATTGATATCAAAATCACTGCTTGCATAATAATAGTCCTTATATAATTCAAGTCCATCCAAGGCTCTAGAATTAACATCATTACGCTCATAGATGGCATCAATTGTATAACCCTTTTCTTTAAATACTTCTAATAAAGCTCTAAAGATTAAATCCTTTCTTCTTTCAATACCAAAAGTTGTTACTTGAGTAACTAGGATATTGTTATACTTATCAACTGTTAAACCCGGGAAACCATCAGCCTCACCAAAGATAATACGACACGCATCAATCTTATCTAAGACAGTTAAACGATAATCGATCGCATAAGTGACTCTTCTTTTAAAGAAGTCATAGTCAAAGACATCATTGGCATTCTTAGAAAAGATTCTTACTCTAATCTTAGAAACATCAGAAATAAAACCAGTTCCTAGATATTTTCCTTTCTTAGACAAAACATCAACAATATCACCATTCTCATGTTCCTTAGAATAAGAGATTATCTCATTCTCATATACCCAGTTATTACCAGACTCAATAAAGTCTTCGCCCTTTTCGGTTATGGTTATAACAGGATAATTACGTTTATTTTCCTTCATCATCTAATCCTTTCAAATAATCTATTAAATCGCTAAAAGAGCCTTCTAATCCACTATATGGATGTTTCTCACTTCTGATAGCACAATCATTAACCAAATAAACATCAATGCCTAAATTCTTACAAGGATATGCATCCTCATGTTCATCATTGCCTATCATTAAGCATTCTGAAGGTGAAACATTATACTTATCTAATAATGCTTGATAATATCTAGTATCAGGTTTAATGAAATATTGGTCCTCATAGGCTGTAATATAATCAAAGTCTTTTTCATCTAGGCCTACAAAAGACAATCTAGTCTTTTGAGCCACCAATGGAAATAAAGGGTTAGTCGCAAGCACCACGTGTTTAGCTTTACTATGTGCAATATCAACCGCTTCCTTAGCTAATAGATTTGGTGATGTAAAACCAATAGCCTTCTTAAAACCATTGGCATAAAAGCCATCACAAGCCTTTTCAAAGTATCCCCTATCCAACTTAGTCTTTTCTTCAAAATCCTTCCAGAAAGCCTCTCTATTAGTCGTAATGCCATTTGATATAGCCATCGCCCTTACACCAGACCAAATAGACTTCACAAAAGAATCAGCATCAATCTTATCAGCTACTTCCTTACATAATAAGTAAAAGTAACCCTTCACAAAAGTATCCTGTTCCATAGGCAACAAGGTACCATCCATATCAAACATTATTAATTTATATTTCATATTGAACCTTTCACTAAATATTTATTCAAATAAGCTCCTATAAAAAAGAAATAGAAAAAGAAATTAAAATACATCATAAGCACTACAATAGTAGCCAACGACCCATACATTGAAAAACTCAAATAATTATTAACCAAATAGTTGAAAACCTTAGAAAATAATTGACATACAATCGTCGAAAAAATAGCACCAGGAATAACCTCTCTAATTTTATTCTTCTTAGCAGGCAAATAAGCATAAAGAATCATAAACGCAATAAAGAAACCAATTAAAGTAATCAGCATCTTATAGTTAACTAAAACCGCTAGAACATTAATGAATTTAATATTAAAATCACTTAAATAATCATGTAATGTCTCACCAAACAAAGATAATAATGAAATAAAGATGATTACCACAATAGCTACTGCGGTATCTAAGGTACCAATTAATCTAACTAAAAAATAGTTCTTTTTTTCAAAATAATCGTTGATATCATTTAAACCATTTCTAATTGAAACCATAGCCTTTGAAGCAGTCCAGAACATAATCAAAAGTGATAATGGTAAGACAGCAGCTGTCTTTGAATAGACTTCATCAATAATATTGATAGTAAAATCATAGGCATAAGAAGGAAGCACATTACTTATCATTGAAATAACATCAACTTCCTCAATTGGAGTATAGGGAATAAGATACAACAATATAGTCAAAAAAGGAATGACACATATAAAAATGAAATAAGCAGTAGCAGCAGAATACATGCCAATATGATGCTTATTCATATTCGTTAGAAAATCATCGACATACCAAAGGATCTTTTTCATCCATCACATTATATAAAGCAAACAAAAACCAGACAAGTCTGGTTTAAGTTTTATCCTAATTTTGCAAGCTCTACAGCGATATCACTGGCAACACTTGCGTTATTATAAGCTAATTGAAGATTACTAGCTAAAGAAGCACCATCAGTATAATCCTTGATATGAGCTAACAAGTATGGTGTTGTAGCCTTACCATGAATATTATCATTCTTAGCACTTTCTAAGGCCTTATTGATAATCTTTTCCATCTCAACAGAATCCATACCATATTCCTCAGGAATTGGATTAGCGATTAAACCGCCACCCTTTAATCCTAAATCAAACTTAGTCTTGATAATTCTAGCAGCCTCAGCAGCATCATTTAACTTATAATCAACCCCAAAGCCTGACTTACGACAATAGAAAGCAGGGAAATCTTCTGTTTGATAGCCCAATACTGGAACACCAAATGTTTCTAGATATTCCAAAGTCAAACCAATATCAAGAATTGACTTACAACCAGCACATACTACAAATACAGGAGTATTAGCTAATTCTTGTAAGTCAGCAGAAATATCCATAGTAGTCTCAGCTCCACGGTGAACACCACCTATACCACCTGTCGCAAACACTTTAATACCTGCTAAAGAAGCAATCAACATAGTAGTAGCTACTGTTGTAGCTCCTGTTTGATTAGTTGCTAAGTATACCGCAACATCTCTTCTTGAAACCTTACCAACATCCTTAGCCTTACACATAATTTCTAATTCTTCAGCATTTAAGCCAACCTTTAACTTACCACCAATAATTGCAGTAGTAGCAGGAATAGCGCCCTTACCACGAACAATCTCTTCTACCTTATGAGCGAACTCTAAGTTCTCAGGATAAGGCATACCATGAGATAAAATTGTACTCTCTAGGGCAACAACTGGTTTACCAGCATCAATAGCTTCTTGAATCTCTGGTGTAACACTCAAATAATTCTTTAAATTTTCCATTTTATTTTCTCTCCTTAATAATCTTCTTTAATAATTCAACTGATAATTCAGGATTAATTGTCTCCTCACAAGTAATCGCCGCAATACCAGCACCTAGCGCATAATCAATTGTATCATCTAGACTTGCACCAGTGACAAAACTATAAATGATAGCCGCAAAAAAACTATCACCAGCCCCAGAGGCATTAACCATCTTATCTATCGGCTTAAAAGCTCTTGTATAGGTATGATTTTCATCATCATTATACATACAACCATCACCACCCAAAGATACATAAACCTTCTTAACGCCACTATCTAATACCTTTTCATAAGCCAATAATAAATCAATATGATTATCAATCTTCATATCAGCTAAAACAGCTAATTCACTTCTATTAGGCTTTATACAATAGATACGATCAAGATAAGGCCTAATCTTTTTGGCATAAACATCAGAAATAGGATCTACAAAAATAGGAATATCACCATAAGTTTCAAACAAATAATCCAAGACTTCATTATCTAAAGAAGGATCTAAAATAATCGCACTAGCATTTTTAAATACAGTTTCATTCTTCTTAATATAAGCTACGTCAATATGCTTCAAAATATTCATATCACACATCGCAAGATGCATATCATTATTATTATCCTGAACCTGCACAAACAAACCAGTATGGCCACCCTTAATCACATCGATATTACTAGCATCAATTCCTGATTCATTAATTCTTTCAATTAGATAATTACCATAGATATCATCACCAACACAAGTTAAAAGTTTGGTATCTAAACCCAACTTATGAATATTCTCCAAGATATTACGAGTAACACCACCTGGTGTATAAGAAATGTCACTTGGATGATCAAAGTGTTCTTTAATCTCTATCTTTGACTTACAATAAATATCAACATTGGTAGCCCCAATGCCAACAACATACTTTTCCATTTAATCTACCTCTAGGAACTCTAAAAATTATATCAAAAAACCACAACCGAAGTTGTAGTTAATTTTTATCTTTGGCCCTTATCGTAAGGGATACCTTCAGCCTTAGGACATCCTGATTTATTTCTTGAAATAATCAAGACAATAATAACAATCACAAACGGAATAATATTATAGAAATAAATATCTAACCCTAATGAATTCAAGAAAGAGATTTGACCCGCAAGAGGACCAATACACTTCAAGAAGCCAAATAATAATGATCCAAAGAAGATACCGACTGGATTCCAGTTGCCAAAAATCATGATAGCCAAAGCCAAGAAACCCATACCACCAACAGAAGACTCAGCAGTACCAGCCGAAACGGTTGCGATATAAGCATAACCACCAACACCAGCTAAGAAACCAGAAATAGTAGTGCCCAAGAAACGCATCTTATATACATTGATACCAACAGAGTCAGCTGCCTGAGGATGTTCACCACAAGCTCTTAAATGAGTACCAATCTTTGACTTATATAGCCAAATTGATAAAACAACAAATAATCCAAAGATAATATAAGTTGAAATATAAGCCTTATTACAGAAAATTTCATATAAAGGATTCATATTACCCTTATGCAAAATTACATAATTAGGCATTGGATTCATAACCAACTTCTCTTGATTAAAGAAAACAAGACAAACTGTTAAGAAGATGGCAGGAGCCAACATATTTAAGGCAGTGCCCGCAATAGTTTGGTCAACCTTCAATTTAATTGCCGCAAAAGACAATAGTAGTGAGAACAATGCACCAGCCACACCTGAAATAAGTAAAGCTAAGACAAACATCAATTGTTGATTATCCACAAAAGTACCAGCAACCTGCCATGCATTGACGCACAAAGCACCAATGAAAGCGCCAAAAATCATTTCACCCTCTAAAGCCAAGTTAATAATGCCTGATCTTTCAGAGAAACAACCAGCCAACGCAACTATTAATAAAGGAGTTGCATAAATCATCGTCTTTTGAAGAATAAGAATAAGATTAGTCATACTTATTTGTCCTCCTTTTGATCAAGCATACGCTTATCTTTACGTCTAGAAAGATTAGTAATAGCTTCTTTGATAATTCTTGTAAAACCAGCCATATAAATAATAACCGCAACAACAACATCGGCTACATATCTATTAAAACCAACCTTAACCAAGTAGTCGCCACCAACATTTAGATATCTAATCAACAATGAAGAGAAGATAACACCAATTGGATTACAGTTAGCCAAGAAAGCACTCGCAATACCATTAAATCCATAAGCAGGTAAACTAGAATATTGAGAAACATATTTATATTCAATACCAGGATTTAAGTAATATAAAGCAGCACCCATACCAGCTAAAGCACCAGCAATCATAATAGAAACAACAATATTACGTTTTTCATTTAAACCAGCATATCTAGATGCATCCTTATTAGCGCCACAAGCCTTTAATTCGTAGCCGAATGTTGTCTTATTCATAATGATATAAATCACAATAGCCACAACAATCGCAATAATAATACCACCATCAATCAAAGAACCAGGGAAAATCTTATCTAGCCCCATCTTAGGCGTATAGTTATCCAAGACCTTAGCCAAGAAACCACCCTTTGTGTTTTCAGTAGATTGAATAGCGACAGTATACTTAAATATCCAAGAAGAAATATTAGCCGCAATCCAGTTTGTCATAATACAAATGATAACTTCATTTATATTAAAGAAAGCCTTAAGCAAGCCCGGTATCATACCCCATAAAGCACCAAGAAGTGCACCAACAAGCACCGCTAAGAACCATACACCAATTCCTGCAGCCCTTGTAGTTGTAGGAATATATAAGGCAACAAGTAAAGCACCAATAGTACCCATGATATATTGGCCAGGAGCGCCGATATTAAACAAACCTGTCTTATAAGCAATAGATACAGACAAACCTGTAAAAATCAAAGGTACCGCATAGAAAACCATATTACCAGTATTAGATAATACATACTTAGTAACACTAGAAGAGAATGGTCCTGAGAACATAATCTTCAAGCCACCGAAGGCATCACTGATTGAATTATTTGGACTCACCATAGTAATAACAACCATGGCAATAAAACCAACCAATAAACCAATTAAAATGGAAACGATAGAAGATAATAATGACTTAAATCCATCGCTTTTAAATAGAGAAACAAATTTAGATTCCTTTTTTGTCGTCATTATTTACCCTCCTTAGCTACATTATCCTTTTTAGCACCAGACATATACAAACCTAGCTCTTGAACAGTAATCTTCTTAGGATCAAATTCACCAACAATCTCACCCTCATACATTACATAAATTCTATCAGACAAGTTCATAACCTCATCAAGTTCAAGAGAAACTAGAAGCACCGCATCGCCATTATCACGATTCTTAACAATCTTTGAATGGATATCTTCAATAGCACCAACATCCAATCCTCTTGTAGGTTGTACCGCAATCAACAATTTATGATTACGATCCATCTCTCTAGCGCAAATTGCCTTTTGTTGGTTACCACCAGACATTGAACGAGTAATCGTAATTGGCCCTTGGCCACTTCTTACATCGTATTCCTCAATAAGCTTATCAGCATATTCTCTTACCTTATCAAATCTAATGAAACCATTCTTTTCAAATTCAGGTTCAAAATATCTTTGAAGAACCATATTTTGTTCAAGATTATAATCAAGAACCAAACCATGTTTATGTCTATCTTCTGGAATATGAGAAATACCATGAATATTCTTATAACGAATTGTCTTATGAGTGATATCCTCACCCTCAAAAATAACCTTACCTGACTCAATTTTATCTAAACCGGTAATCGCATGAATGAATTCAGTTTGGCCATTGCCATCAATACCAGCAATACAAACTATTTCACCCTCTCTTACGTAAATAGAAGCACCATTAACGGCATTCTTTTTATGAGTATGAGACTTAACAACCAAATTATCAACCTCTAATACCGTCTTACCAGGCTTTGCCTCTTTTTTATCAACCGCAAAATTAACATGACGGCCAACCATCATACTAGACAATTCTTCCTTAGTAGTATCCTTAATATCAACAGTACCAATACACTTACCTTTTCTTAAAACAGTACAACGATCAGAAACAGCCATGATTTCATTTAATTTATGAGATATAAAAAGAATTGACTTTCCTTCCTTTTTAAGATTAAGCATAATCTGCATTAATTCATCAATTTCCTGTGGTGTTAATACAGCAGTAGGCTCATCAAAAATCAAAATATCATTATCACGATATAGCATCTTAAGAATCTCAGTTCTTTGTTGCATACCAACCGTGATATCAGACACCTTAGCATCAACATCTACATGTAAGCCATAAGTCTCTGACAACTTCAAAACCTTTTCTCTTGCCTTCTTCTTTTGAACAAAACCTAAAGAAGAATCCTCATCTCCTAAAATAATATTGTCAAGTACAGTAAAACATTCAACAAGCTTAAAATGCTGATGTACCATACCAATACCTAAAGATGTCGCAACATTGGGGTCGGTAATTTTTACAGGCTTGCCATTATATAAAATCTCACCCTCTTCAGGCTGATATAAGCCAAACAACACGGACATTAAAGTTGACTTACCAGCACCATTTTCACCAAGTAAAGCGTGAATCTCACCTTTTCTAAGACCAAGAGTTATATCATCGTTGGCAATTATACCTGGGAAGACTTTTGTGATATGACACATTTCAATTACGCAGTTATCTTCCATAAAATTATCTCCTTTTTATATCTAATAAAAGAAGACACCCTAAAAGGGTGTCTTCTATACAATCAAAACCCTAAATTAATATTCAAGAGTTAAAGTAACATTTGGACAGTTAGCCTTTAGACCATCCCAAGCAGCAGCAGTACTTAAATCAGCACAATCAGAATCAATCTTGATTGAACCATCAGCTACCTTAGCGAATACTTCGTGGTATTGATCAACTGTAAAGTTTTCAAATCTCCAAGAACCTTCAGCTGTAGGTAAACCTGTAGCCTCATCACCAACACCTAAGTTAGATAGCTTATCAGCTAATTCGCCATCCCACTTACCTTCAAACCACTTAGTTAAAGTTAAATCAACAGAACCAGATAAGTTCTTGAAAGCAGAAGTGATAACTCTATCAGACTCAGCAGATTGGTCAGTATCAACACCGATAATCTTACCGTTTTCAGTTTCAGCAGCAGCAGCCTTTACAGATTGAAGCATAGAACCACCACAAGCGAATACTACTTCAGTACCATTTGTGTACCAACCAGAAATTTGAGTTTGTAATTCTGTAGAAGCAGAGAATGAACCACCATATAAGAATGAGATTGTTGCTTCAACATTTGTACCTAATTCAGCAGCAGCAGCTTGCATACCTTGAACATAACCATAAGCGAATCTGTTACAAGCAGCATTTGTACCAGCACCACCGAAAGTACCACCAAGCTTAGTATAACCATCCATTACAGCAGCATAACCAGCGAAGAAACCAGATTCTTCTTCATGGTAAGAAATAGCTGTAACGTTAGCTAAACCTAGATTCCAACCATCAACGAATACGAACTTAACTTCAGGATTTTCCTTAGCAACAGTTTCAAGAGCAGCAGCTTGTAAGAAACCTGGAGTAACAACGATTTCAGCACCGCCTTCAACAGCTTGTCTCATAGCAGCGATTCTATCATCATCAGTTGCATCAGAACCATTAGCTGGTTGATAGTACTTGTAAGATAAACCATTCTTTTCAGCGAAAGCAACAGCACCTTCATAAGTACCTTGGTTAAAACCACCATCGTTTAATTGACCAACGTCTGTAACAACAGCAACTTTGTAGCCATCTTCAGTACCAGTAGTACCGCCGTTGTTGTCGTCTTCATTATTTGAACAACCAACTAGAGCGAATACCATGAAGAAAGCTAATAATACAGATAGTAACTTTTTCATTTTCATTTATCCTTTCATAAAATTACTAGGGATGTAACCCTTTACACAAATTTTATCACAAAAGATTAATATGGTTAAATATTTGATTTGGTTAATATTTCACTTTCATTCAAAGATGTGTATAATACTTATGTTCTACATATCGTATATACTTTCAAATTGGTGAAAGCGTTTCTACTCCGTGACCTTAATCATGGGACTACGATCTCTTTTATCACTTGCTTAGTTATAAGCATTTTTTTAATTTTTACGAATGTAGTTGGAAAATTTTAAGGGGGACTTATGTTAGAGAAAATTTTCAAGTTGAAGGAAAACGGTACTGACGTAAAAACTGAAGTCATTGCTGGCTTAACAACATTCATGACAATGGCATATATCATTGCCTTAAACCCTAATCTATTAACAGGATTTACCGCAAATGGTGGCCAAGAATTATGGAACGCTGTTTTCTTAGCAACATGTATCGCTAGTGCCTTCGGTACTATCTTAATGGCATTTATCGCAAACAAGCCATTCGCAATGTCAGCAGGTATGGGACTTAACTCTTTCTTCGCTGTAGTAGTTGCTAATATCGCAACAATTGCTGGTGTATCTTATTTAGAAGGTTTCAGAGCAGGTCTATGTATCATCTTAATCGAAGGTATTGTATTCATTATCTTATCTGCACTAAACGTAAGAGAAAAGATTGTACAAGCTATTCCACTAGGAGTTAGACTTGGTATTTCTCCTGCAATTGGTCTAATGCTTCTAAACATTGGCTTTGGATCAAACGCTGGTGTATATTCTGAAACTGGTGGCCCATTCTACGCAATGGCAAACTTCTTTGGTTCTTTAACTGCATCATACGCAAAAGATACTATGGGAAGTGGTTATTCAGTAATGGTACTTACAGTAATCACAATGTTTGTAGGTCTATTCACAATCGTAGCTTTAGACCACAAGAAAGTTAAAGGTTCTGTATTATATGGTATCCTAACAGGCTCTGTAATCTATTGGGCTGGTGAATACTTCGTTCTTCACATCAACCCATTCGCATCACTTGCAACTGCAAGCTGGTTACCTCCATTCAAGGATATGGCTGCATTAACATTATTCAAGTTTGACTTCAATGTCTTAAAATCACTTGGCATGTTCACAGTCGTAACTCTAGTATTAACATTCTGCATTATCGATATGTTTGATACAATCGGTACTCTTGTAGGTACTGCAAGCCGTGCAAACATGTTAGATGAAAATGGTAATATGCCAAACATGAAAGAAGCATTATTATCAGATGCTTGTGGTACAGTATGCGGTGCCCTAACAGGTACAAGTACAATCACAACATTCGTTGAATCTGCATCAGGTGTTGAAGCAGGTGGCAGAACTGGTCTTACATCTCTTGTAACTGGTCTTATCTTCCTTGCTTGTATGTTTATCTCACCTATTGCTGCAATCATTCCAGCAGCTGCAACATCAAGTGCTCTAATCTATGTAGGTATCTTAATGTTACAAGGATTAAAGAACATCGACTTTGATGATATCTCAGTATGTGTACCAGTATTCATTATGCTAGTAGCTATGCCAATCTCTGGTTCAATCGGACATGGTATTGGTTTAGGTCTAATCGCATATACAATCATTAAATTTATTACAGGAAAAGCTAAAGAAGTATCTCCACTAACATTAGTATTATCAATTCTATTCTTAGTTAAATTCTTCTTTGCATTCTAATTATTAAGAAAACGAGGTCTACCTCGTTTTCTTATACTCATCTATCACAACCTGATAGCGCTTAAGCGCTTCATCACACACTTCGTCCCAAGAAACAGGAATTGTCTTCTTCGCATTAATGCCCAAATTAATCGCATAATTTTCATCCAACAAAACCTTCTTTAACTGTTCATATAGACTTCTTGGATCATTATCACACAATAAGCCATTAAAACCATCTTTGATACATTCACTAGGTGCACTATCTCTTACAACCACTGAAGCAGTTCTAGCATTAGCAGCCTCTCTTACCACCATAGAATAAGTATCGTACAAAGAAGGAAACACAAACATTGAAGCTAAAGCATATAAACCATTTAACAAGTCCTCATCATTTAAATGGCCTGTTAACACTGTATTATCACCGATTCCTAATTCCTTAGCCTTCTTATCAATCTCATTAAAATGAGGACCCTTACCAGCTAATACTAACTGAAACTTTATACCATCACTTTTTAAAAGGGCACAAGCCTTTAGAATACACTCAATATTCTTTTTCCAATTCATTTGTCCCACATACAATAAGACAGGATCAAAGCTTAAATTAAAATGCTTGCGAGCCTTAATAGCCAAAGTATAATCAATATCCTTGATATCCATGCCATTTTGTATGATTGTTATTGGCCTATCATAACCATAAGACTTCAAAGTCTCAGCTGAATTTTCACTTACCGTCCAAACCTCATCACACTTGTTATAAAAGTTTACCAAGACATCAGTACCAAACTTAGCTATATACTTTGAACCTGTAATCTGTAAGAAATCATCATAATATTTAGAATGAAATGAGGCAACAAGCGGAACATTGTGATTCTTACAATACTTAACAGCCTCAATACCCGCAATAAAAGGAGTGTGTACATGAACAATATCAAAATTCTTCATTTCCAACATCTTGTCATAATGAGCATCCAACAATGGTAAACCAGCATTATAAACTGTCATTGGCACCGTTTGAGAATAATAATCAATTATTTCAAACGGAAAACGGCCACGATACCCCATATCTTCCATTGGAACTATCGCACTAACCTCATGACCCTTTCTTCCCAAAGAGTCACAATAGTTATAAACAACTCTGCCAACACCATCTACTATTGGCAAGAAAGAATCGGAAAATTGTCCTATCTTCATAAATAAATCTCCTGACTATCTAATAATAATTCATATTCTCTTAACAAATTATTTAAGTCATCATATGTCTCAAGCTTAGACATCCTGTTCTTATAGACACTACTATTATATAAACCACTTATATAATGAGGAGCCAAACCGCGCATTTCTCTTATGCCAATAATTTCTCCCTTTAAAGTACACAACTTATGTGCATGCCTTAGACACATCTCAATACGGTCTTTATAAGAAGTTTTAATATCAGTAATACCTTTTTCATAATCACTAATTTCTTTAATCAAGAAAGGATTACCGATAATACCTCTACCCACCATAAGCGCATCACAATACTCTTTATACTTAATATAGTCATCAAGAGTCTTGATATCACCATTACCAATTACAGGAATACTGATGTTTTCATGAAGTAACTTAATTTCATCCCAATTAGCTTTGCCCTCATACATTTGACTTCTAGTTCTACCATGTAAGGTGATAGCCTTAATGCCAGTATGTTCAAGTTTCTTAGCTAGTGACATGTAATTTTTATGTTGCATATCATAACCCAAACGCATCTTCACCGTAACAGGCTTAGAAGTGTTATCTAAGACACTTTTTACTATCTCAAGGGCTAAATCCTCATCCTTCATTAAAGCGCTCCCTGCGCCCGTTTTAATGACCTTTGTGACAGGACAACCCATATTAATATCGATAATGTCACATTCACTATCTTTATCCAAAACCCTTGTCGCATAAGCCATCGTTTCAGGATCTGAACCAAACAATTGAAGACTAACAGGATGAGAACATCCAACATCAATCATCTTAGCTGTCTTTTCATTCTTGTAATAGATAGCCTTATCAGAAACCATCTCACAACATACAAGCCCTGCTCCAAATTCTAGACAAAGTTCTCTAAAGGCTGCATTGGTAACTCCAGCCATAGGTGCAATAATAAGTGGATTATTTAAAGTTACATTACCTATTTTTTTCAGCATACTTCTTCAACAATTCAATATCTTCTCTATCATAATGATATTCCTTATCACAAAATTGACACTGTACATCAATATGGCCATCCGCAATAATCTCATCAATATCATCTTTTGAAAGAGTTAATAGATTACGAAGGAATCTTTCCTTAGAACAATCACAATGATATCTAACTTCATGTTTCTCTAAAATTTCAGCATCATCAAATAAAGAATGAATATAATCTTGCAAACTAATTCCTGATTCAATAACTGAAGAAATAGGTTTTAAATTAAGATTCTCTAAATAAACAATATCCTCTTCGCTATGATCTGGTAACAACTCAATAATCAAAACACCACTTGCCTTACAAGAATAATCAGTATCCACAAGAACACCAACAGAGACAATACTTGGTCTTTGTTCAGAAACACTAAAATAATACGCAAAATCATCGCCAATTTCGCCTGTTCTTAGAGCAACCTGTGTTGTATAGCTATTTCTCATTTTCAAGTCTCTAATGACCTTTAAATGCCCTTCTGTACCTACTACTAAACCAACCGCAAGCTTATTAGAATCATTGTACTTTAGATACAAATGATTATTACCTACAAAACCCTTTACATTACCTTCACTATCAGCAGTAGCCAAAACAGTACCAATACTACCACCACCATTGATGGTAGTAGTAACAGATTCACCCTCATTTTTTTGCATCAAAGCCATAACACTAGTTACAGCCATTGTTCTGCCTAGTGCTGCCAAAGAAGTTGGCCACATATCATGTATCTTGCCAGCATCATTAACTAGCTTAGTTGTATCTCCTAGATAAAATCTAGCATGCTTATTCAAAGCAGTTCCAATAATAATATTACTTTCCATGGCAAACATTATATCAAATATCAAAAATCATAAACCCTATTCACTAAAGATATAAAATAAAATATATGTACAATTACATCTACAAAACACCCAAACAGTTTTCAAACATCTTATTGACTAGTGATGGAGAATTTTTAACCGGCTTGTGTTTCATCAATACATCAAAAGGTTCAGATAATACAAGTCTTCCAATTTTTAAAGAAACAATTAAATGGTTAGATATTTATTTTAGTGGTAATATTCCTAACTTTATACCAAAATACAAACTCGATTCTTTAACCTCATTTCAAAAAGAAGTTTTAGAAATCACAAAGAATATACCTTATGGAAAAATAATCACATACAAAGAGATTGCTGATACTATCGCAAAAAGAAAGAATATAAAGAAGATGTCAGCCCAAGCAGTTGGACAAGCATTGAAACATAATCCAATATGTATCATAATCCCTTGCCATAGAGTGATAGGCTCTAATAATAAGTTAACAGGCTATAACGGTGGAATAAACAACAAGATTGAACTATTAAAGCTAGAAAAATAAAAAACAACTATCACTAGTTGTATAAGTTAATTTAAGTTGAACATTCGACTGGAGCAGGTGATCGGAATCGAACCGACGTAGTCAGCTTGGAGGGCTGAAGTTCTACCATTGAACTACACCTGCAGATTGGTGACCTGGGCGGGAATCGAACCCGCGACCCTTTGATTAAAAGTCAAATGCTCTACCGCCTGAGCTACCAGGTCAGCTTACAATGGCTGGGATGGCTGGGATCGAACCAGCGAAATGACAGAGTCAAAGTCTGTTGCCTTACCACTTGGCTACATCCCAAGAAATAAAATGGTGGAGGGGGACAGATTCGAACTGCCGAACTCGTTGAGAGCTGATTTACAGTCAGCCGCGTTTAGCCTCTTCGCTACCCCTCCACATTAATAAGTAAGCTCATTTATATTACCAAAGCTTACTTACTTTGTAAATAGGTTTTTGATAAAATTTTAAAATTTCTTAAAATCACTCAATATCGCCACCAATATTTCTTAATTTAGCAACAATGTTATCATATCCTCTATAAATATGATAAGCATCATGGATAATTGTCTCACCATCGGCCATAAGACCTGCAATGATTAATCCTGCACCACATCTTAAATCTGTAGCCGTAACTTCAGTTCCATGAAGCTTACAAGGACCAACAATAGTAGCTTTTGCATCACCAACAGTGATATTAGCACCCATCTTATTTAATTCGAAACAATGCTTAAAGCGTTTTGGATAAATCGTCTCATTAACATTTGATTCACCATTAGCCACACATAATAAAGGCGTAATAGGTTGTTGCAAATCAGTCGCAAAACCTGGGAAAGTCTGAGTTTGAATATCAATCGACTTTAAATTCTTAGCACCATATACTTCAACAAAATCGCTACCAACATTCATCTCAACACCCATTTCCTCAAGCTTAGACAATAAAGCCTCCAAGTGCTGAGGAATTACATTCTTAACAGTAACACCATCACCAATAGCAGCAGCCATACAAATATAAGTGCCTGCTTCAATGCGATCTGGAATAATATCATGGATACAACCTTTTAAACGCTTAACACCATCAATAATCAAATCACTAGTACCAGCACCACGAATTTCAGCACCCATCTTATTTAACATACTTGATAAGTCAATAATTTCAGGTTCTTTAGCAGCATTTCTAATAATTGTTCTACCCTTTGCGAAAACAGCAGCCAACATAATATTGATAGTAGCTCCAACTGATGCAATATCTAGATAAATCTCATCACCAATAAGTTCATCCGCAAAAATCTCAATATTATCACCATCAGTCTTAACTGTTGCACCAAGTGATTCAAAACCCTTTAAATGTAAATCGATTGGACGAGGACCTAAATTACAACCTCCTGGATAAAGCATCTTAACATGCTTAAATCTACCAAGCAAAGCACCCATAAAATAATAAGACGCTCTTAACTTTCTAACCTCATCACCATCTAAAACAACATTCTCAATCTCTGTAGGATCGATAGTAAAGTTATCTTCATTCATCACTACCTTAATATTCAATTTTCTTAAAATAGTAACAAGCGCATTAATATCCTCAATCTCAGGAATATCATAAAGCTTAACAACCTCACTTGCCAAAACAACCGCAGGAAGAATCGCAACAGTAGCATTCTTACTAGAAGAAATAGTTACCTCACCCTTAAGCCTATTTCCACCTCTAATTTTTATAAAATCATTCATCGATAATATTTTACCTAAAAATTAAAAAACTATCTACATACATAGATAGTTTCCTAAATCAAATTTCAAATTAGATTATTGCTTAGTAGCCCAAGTTGCATCACCAAACTTAACACAAACCCAAGCATTATCGGCTAACTTAACCCAAACGTTCTTATCACTGTCTTCCTTAGATTCGCTAGCTGTAAATACAGTACCTGCAGCCATAAATGCTACACCACCATCATCACTAGCAACCTTCTTTACATCATCGGATAAATCAGCAAATTTAGTTTGTGAATTTGAAGTACCAGCACCCGTTCTAATTCTAACTGTTGCTGTCATCTTATAAGTTGTTGTCTCTCCTGTTGTAACAGTTGTGCTTGTATTAGCACTATTAATTTGATTTTGAAGTTCAATAATCTTGTTATTTAGCTCAGTCTCAGTAGTTTGTGCCTTAGTAACATAAGCATCATACTCAGTCTTTAATGTTGTATAAGCCTTGTTCTTACTAATACCCCAGAACATACCAAATACTGCAAGGATTAATAAAATAACCATAACAGCCGCAATCAACACAATACCAGACTTCTTTACTGTGCGACCTTCATCTTCATCTTCATAATAATCCTCTTCATCATCATATTCCGGTTCATTATATGAAGGGATATCATCATTCATCTTAAAAACAGAACGATCAATATCATCATCATTAACCTTGATTGAAGAAAAATCAGGAATATCTACAGTATCATCACTTTCATAAGGGTTTCTTTCGTTCATAATATTCTCCTCCTATAAACTATTCATCTACTTCTATAATTCGATATCCATCATACTCACCAGTCAACAACTTAGCCTGGTTAGCAATCTCAAAGATATCAGTTAATATTTTACCATCAGAATTAACATGTTCCTTAAAAGTATCAACAATCATTTGCTTTTCATCAACATTGACAAAATATTCATGGCTCATCATCACATCAACAAATTGTCTTAAACCTTCTAAGTCTGTGAACACTAAACGATGTAAAATAATAATCTTTTGACCTTCTTCATAATCAGATGCGAACGATTCTTTTAATTCATAAACACCCTTTATAAAGCCATTACTTAAATAAGGATATAACGCAACAATCGAATCATAAATCTTTTTATTTAATTCATTAATTCTTTCTTGCTTATTCTTAAAGTCATCAACCTCATACTCATTGTTAGTAAATTCATCAAACAAATCGCCAACATAATCAGTCTCTTTATTAGAACCTAAATCAAAATCAGCCTCATCTTCATCAGAATCCTCATCGCTTTTATCTATGCCTAAGTCAAATTCCCCTTGTTCTAAGATATCTAAGCCAGGATTTGGAATATATAATTCTTCCAAAGAGCGATTATTGTATTCCTCAAGATAATCATTTTCAACTATCTCAGGAGCATCTTCTTTGTCTTCACTAGGACACAAGGTGTTACATGATTCAATAAGTTCAGAAAGACTTCTCATTCCTGGAACATCATCTTCTTGTAAACTAATTTGATCATCATCCTTTAATTCACTTAAAAACGAAGAAATTGAACCTTGTTCATCTACATTAACATCATCAAACAAGTAATCATCTTCTTTTTCCTCATCTGTATGATCCGCGTAATTACTTAACTTTTCAGACAAAGGTACATCATCAAACAACGAAATCTCATCACCATCATAAGAGAACTCTTCATCGATATTTTCATCCTTAGTGGCCTCTAAAATACCTTCATCCATACTTAACGCATCAAGAACACCCAACATATCCTCAGAGAACTTCGGCTCCTCAATAACAGGCTCACAAGGTGGAATAATATCCTTCAATCTACCAACAATACTATCAACATCATTACCAATATCAATAGTTGGCTCCTCAATACGCTTTTCAATAACGATTGGTTTAGACTCCTTATTCCAATCCTCATCTATAACCTCAGTTATTGGAGGCAATATCTTTTCTATTCTATCAACAATACTATCAATATCACTTCCAATATCATTTGTAGGTTCCTCAATTCTAGGTTCTACAATAATTGGCTTTGATACTTTATTCCATTCTTCATTAATAGTTTCAGTTATCGGTGGAAGAATCTTTTCAATTCTTTCTACAATACTATCAACATCATTACCAATATCAATAGTTGTTTCTTCTTTTCTTTCTTCTACTACAAAAGGTTTAGATTCCTTTTCCCACTTTTCATCAACAACAGATTCAACAGGAGGTAGGATATCTTCTAACCTTCCAACAATACTATCGACATCATTACCAATATCATTTGTAGCTTCTTCAACACGCTCTTCAACAACAGGCTCTTCTTCAGTAGAATCATCATTGTCTATTAAATTTTCACAAACCACTTCTTTGTCTTTCAACATATTAGTAGGTGAAAGAGTATCATCAACAGGTTCTTCTTCAATCAACACATCAATAGGTCTTAGAAGATCTTTCAAATCAACATCAGGCTCTTCCTCTAATTCAGCAAGCTCATCTTCATTGATCTCTTCATATTCATCAACACGCTTAAAGACACCATCTAATAAAGAATCATTATTAGGATTTAATTCCTCATATTCAACTTCATCTAAACCAGAACATAAAGATTCAAATTCGGCAAATTCCTCATCTTTATTGTCATCTTCTTTTATTTCATCGTCTTCTTCATCAACACCAACATTTTTAAGCACATCAAAAGAATTGATTACTTCATCTAACTTAACTTCCTTTTCCTCAGGCTTATTTGTATTAGTAAAGAATTCTGAAATTGTATCTCTAATTAATTGTTTAATCTCATCAGCTTTTAAACTATTATCCTTTTCAATTTCATCCTCTTCAATAATTTCTTCAACCAAATCTTCATCAGAGATTCGAGCCCCATTATCAACAGAAGGCTCTTCAGTTGCAGTTTCAAATTCAGTTTCAACATCCACAAAAGGATTTAATACAGGCTCCTCTACCTTGATATTCTCATTGGCTATGATTTCAGAAAAAAGCGAATCTAATTCTTCATTATCGCTACCAGGAACCTCAATCTTCCTATTGTCCTCGATATACGAATCATTCGCAGCCCTAGCAATTTGAGTCTCAAAATCATTTGTTTCCTCAAACTTAGAAGGCTCTCTTAAAATAGAAATAAGATGATTCACCATCTCCTCATCTTTTTCATCATTTTCTTTTTTGAAATCAACATTAAAAATATCATTGAATTCATTAATCATCTTAGAAGAATCATTAATGAAATCATTAAAAACTTCTCTACCTGCATTGATCAAATCTTTAGACTTATCTTGAACACCACCAAAAGATGAGCCTAAACGATTTCCTAGCTCACTTTTAATCTTATCCAAATCAATCTCATCTAATTCTTTTATCTCTTCACTGTTATCCTTAATTTGTTTTTTCAAATAATCAGCAGCTGAAGAAACAAAACCTAATAGAGCAATATTTTTATCTTCCATATTTATTTTTTAATAGCTATTAAGATGCCATCTCCGATTTCATCATGCATTATTATATCAAAACGCTCATCATTTACCATAAAATCGCGGAAATTAACGATTTTTTTAAGCATAGAACGTAGACTTCTGCTATTGATTTCATCAATTTTGTATATCAAGCCATGGAAAATCATATTGTCATAAATAAAGACACCACCTTTTTTTAAATTATTATAAAATTGCTCAGTATACTTACCATATTGAGCCTTAGCAGCATCCACAAAAATTAAATCATACGTCTTTAGAGTCTTAAACTCTTCAATTGGCATAAAATGAACATCAATTTGATCATCAAAACCATTGTCCTTAATATTCACAACAGCCTGATTATACATATCCTCATTACGCTCAATTGTATCAATATGAATATCCTTATCAAGACTTGCCATATGCATGCTTGAATAACCAACAGCAGTGCCAAGTTCCAAAATATCCTTAGCACCTGTAACCTCAACTGTCTTTAGCACAAACAAGAGCCCATCATCTTTAATAATGGGCACCTTGTCTTCTAAAGCTTTTGTCTTTACTTCATCAATTATCATTACTTAATAATTTCACTCATGATCTTCTTGAAATCATCACACTTCTTAATAGCAGCATCATAAGTAGCATCCTTAGTAGATAAATAAATCTTACACTTAGGCTCTGTACCACTAGGTCTAATAGCGATAAATGAGCCATCTTCTAAGTAATACTTAATCGCATCAGTAACATCGAAACCTGTTAAATCCTCTACTCTACCATCACTGTAAGTAGTTTTTTGAGTCTTATAATCCTCAATCTTAACAGTCTTATAGCCATCAATACTAAATGGATTCTCACGGATATTCTTCATGATAGCTGCTAACTTCTCAGCTCCATCAGCACCTGGAAGCATAATAGACATTTGAGCATCAAAATATGCGCCAACCTTATCAAAAATACCCAATAAAACATCATACAATGTCTTACCTTGATTATGATAATAAACTGCTTCTTCAGCCAACATCATACAAGCCTGAGTAGCATCCTTATCTCTAACAAACGGCGCAATCAAAGAACCATAAGATTCTTCATAACCAAAGACATAAGTCTTCTCACCATTCTCTTCATATTGTTTAACCTTATTACCAATAAACTTGAAACCAGTCAAAGTCTTCTCACACTCTACACCATAGTAGTTTGCGACAGCCTCACCGATATCACTAGTAACAATTGTATTAAACATAACAGGATGATCAACTTCCATACCTAATTCTTTTCTTGTACTTAAGATATATTCAAGAAGAAGAGCTCCAGTTTGATTACCATTAAATACATGATAATCGCCATCCTTTTTAACGCCTACACCCATTCTATCGCCATCAGGATCACAAACCAACAATAAGTCCGCATCAACCTTTCTAGCCAATTCAATAACACCCTCATAAGCACCTGCTTCTTCAGGGTTTGGAGTCTTAGTATTAGGGAAATCGCCATCAGGAATAGCTTGTTCTTCCACTACATAAACATCAAAACCAGCTCTTCTTAAAGTTTCTCTAACTGGAATATTACTTGCACCATGTTCAGGAGAGAAAACAATCTTAAGTTTATCTTTATTAGGAAGGTCCTTTCTTAAAGAAATGCTCATCACTTCCTTATAGTAAGCTTCATCAACTTCAGTATTAACAATATTAATTAAACTCTTATCATAATCACCAATTGTGATAGAAAGTGGATCCTCAATCTTATTAACCTCAGCAGTAACCTTCTCAGCTAGCTCAGGAATAAGTTGACAGCCAGTCTCATCATATAATTTATAACCATTATATTGTTTAGGATTATGAGAAGCAGTAATCATAATACCGCCATCACACTTAAAATATCTAGTCGCAAAAGACAATTCAGGAGTAGGTCTTAATGAATCGAATAAGTAAGTCTTAATTCCCTTACTAGCCAAAAGAGCAGCACAATCATAAGCATAATCCTTTGAATTATGACGATTATCATAACCAATCGCAACGCCATCTTTATTATTAGCATTTAAATAATTCGCAAAACCTAAAGTAGCCTTTCTAATTGTATAAATATTAATGCGATCAGTACCTACACCCATGACACCACGCATACCTGCAGTACCAAACTTAATATTTGTATAAAAAGCATTCTCGATATCCTTCTCAGACATCTTTAACATTTCTTCTCTAGACTTTGCATCTAAATTAGGATGATTCAACCAATTATTATAAGTATCTTTATATGACATATTCATTCCCTTCTAGTTTTAAAATAGAGAAGCATCAGCTTCTCTATTCATAATTATTCTTTATTATTAGTTTAGATTAAGCTATAACCTTTTGAGCCTTCAAAATATCTTCGATTTGCTTGATAGCTTCTTCTTCATCCTCACCATCACAGCTGATTGTAATCTCTGATTGAGTAGGGATACCTAAAGACATAACACCCATGATTGACTTCATATTAACAGTCTTACCATTATAAGCAACCTTAACTTCGCTCTTGAACTTGCTAGCAGCATTAACAGCTACAGTAGCAGGACGAGCATGAAGACCAACTGGATCTACAACTAATACACTAATTTCTTTCATTTTAAAAAAAATCTCCTTTTCAATTACTTCTATTTTAAATCTTGAGAAAGCGCTTTACAATAGTTTTTAGATTATTTGTGATAAGTTTCATGATTTAAAATCTTAAAACAACGATAAATTTGTTCAAGAATAATAAGACGCGTCATTTGATGCAAGAAGGTCATATCAGAAAGTTTCAACCTATAATTAGCACGCTTCCTAACTTCTTCTCCCAAGCCCAAAGAACCACCTATCACAAAAGTAATTTTTGAATAAGACACAAACAACTTATCTATTTTCTTCGCAAAAGACACAGAATCCAAAGGCTCACCATGTAAATCCAAAAGAATTACATAATCATCCTTATCTATCTTAGACATAATTCTAGAAGCTTCAATATCAAGAACTTCCTTCTCATTTTCTCTAATTGGTTCATCCTTAACCTCAATTACCTCTAACTTATGATACTTTTGAATTCTTTTTTGATAATCATCAATCAAAGCCTTAAGTGAAGCATCCTTAACTTTACCAACACATATTAGTTTAAGCATCAATCACTCCCTGTAACTTGATCTTTTCACCATTTCTTATAATCTCAAAAGTAAAATTTAATTCTTCAGAATACATCAAACTCAACAGAGAATTACTATCAACTAGTTTTACATCATTAATCTTTGTAATAACATCAGCCTTAAGAATACCTATTTTAGAAGCGAAACTAAAAGGCAACACTTCACTAACATAATAACCGTCACTTAAATCAACATTGATATTCAAACTATTAACTTCATAATTCTCTAAGTCTTTAATATACTTACCCTTAAACCCAAAATTAACACGTCTATAAGATAAGTTATTATATAAACAATCTAAGACTTTTTTGAGTTCATCACCGGTTAACGCAAAAGTGATATCATCATCCTGCATCAAAATGCTACCAACCAGTTCGCCATTCATATTAAGTACAGGAGCACCACTATACCCTGATGTGAAATCACCACTTAATTGAATCAAACCAAGATAATATTCATAGTTTTCTTCATTAAAAGATATCTGATTCTTGATTTCCTGATAATTCTTAGAAACCATTCCAAACTTGTTAGAAAAAGCATAATCCATAGAATTATTAGTGCCAATGCTAAGAACAAATTCGCCATCTTTCAATAATGTACTATCACCAAACTTTAATTCTTGGACATCGAAAGGAAAATCACATTCAAGCAAGGCTACATCCGCAAACAAATCGCTGCCATATACCTTGCCATTTACCTTAACGCCATTATTAAAAGTAACATTAGCATTTTCACTTTCACTTATCCCGTGAAAAGAAGTAGCTACATAAACTAAATCATCTTTTTTCTTGTAAATAAAGCCACTTGATACCTTACCGTTTTGTTCAACTGCCACCATAGAAGACTTAGTATTTTTTATAACTTCACTAAAATCAGTAGAAAAACCAGTAACCCTAACTTCTTCGATATTAGTACCATTACTATCATTGTTGTTGTTTGAAATAGCAATAGAGCTAACTATCAATAGCCAAATAAAAGTGATAGAAAAAAGACAAATTATTACATTCTTTCGCATATTAACTCCAAGGAACCTGTGTACAATCCATTATCGTACATGCATCAGTCAAATGCCCATCAACAATAAAGTGGAAGTGGGTATGAACACCAAACGCATAACCAGTAGAACCCATTACACCAATTTGTTCACCTCTACTTACAACCTGACCAGCACTAACTATAATCTTCGACATATGGCCATAATGTGTTTTATAACCGTTTTGATGGTCAATAACCACAAAGTTACCATCAATGCCATTATAGCTAGCAGTTTCAACTATTCCAGTATCAGCTGCATAAACATTACCATAACGCTCATACTGATTGACAAAGTCAGTGCCCATATGAGAACCAATACCTGGAATATAGTAACAACCCCAACCACAAGTAATCTTAGGATTATCAACAGGCCATACATAGTTACCAGTACCAACATCAGCTTTTCTTGCTGTACCAACCTTAATAACACCCTGAATTGGCTGTCTAACCACATTACTAGACTTAACACTACCGGTTTGTAAGACACCATTTACCCAAGTCTCTTGATACAAGACATTCTTAAGACCATTGCTTTCTTCAGTCTCAATAATAGTAGTACCTGACTCAAGAGTTGCATCCTTAACATAAATAGGAGACTCAGGAGTAACTACCTCAGAAGCTAAACGATCCTTAAAAACTACCACATTAATAGGACTAGAAAAATATGTAACATTAATGTTCATACCAGGTGTCAATACCTGATCGGTTGAAAAAATAATATCTCTATTAATAAGCATCAACTGCTTAGGAGACATATTCTTAAAACGATAACCAATACCACGAAGAGTATCACCCTCTTTAGTAATATAATATTGTTTCTCACTATTACGCCCATAACATAGGTAATCATATATTTCATCAAAAGTAGTAAAAATATTATCAGGAGCCATAAAAGAACTTGAATAAGTTATTGTCTCCTCAATCTTTACATTCATATCAACACTACCAAAATCAACAGGTTCGGCAATCGTCTCACCCTTGGCAATCTTTTGAAAAGTTTCATCACTCACAAAATTCTTCAAGAAAGTATCTCTTGCCTGGTAAAACATTTCAAGATCACTTACATAAATAACATCATAAACACCTTCGCTAGTTGAAAATTCAATAGCTGTAGTCTTAACACCCAACAAATCATTATCAATTAAATAAGAAACAATCTCGTTATCTTTATTCTCATACTTGTTGAAAGTCTTTTCCTTGGTAAGCAACAAATCTTCACTTAAACCCAAAGATGTATTAGGAAACTTATCCACATACTTTTGATATTCGTTGTTTATCTCACTATAAAAAGTATCAAGACTTGTAATAACCCCAACAAGTTTACCCTGATAATATAAATAGTTATAAGTATTAACATCATTGCCTAAAACCGCATTTTGATTGACAAGCGACTCAATAGAAAAACTCTCACCCTCAACCTTATTTTCATCCAATAAATAAGGAATTCCCATGACAATGGCAACACTTAAAACTATACTAGCTATTACTCCAATAATATCTTTTTTCATTACTCTTCACTATTTGAAATAGAATAGAACGCATTAATATCCTTCTCAAAAGCCAACTTAACAGTACCAATAGGGCCATTACGATGCTTAGCCACAATTAGTTCAACATCCTCACGCTTTTCATTACGTTCTTCATCCTTTTTATAATAATCCTCACGATAAATGAACATAACCATATCAGCATCCTGCTCAATCGCACCAGATTCTCTTAAATCCGACAACATTGGTCGCTTATCATTTCTTGATTCAACCGAACGTGACAACTGCGACAAAGCAATAATAGGCACATCTAATTCACGAGCCATAGCCTTAATCTTACGTGAAATATCAGACACTTCCTGTTGTCTTGACTCAGACTTAGTATTTGATTGGATTAACTGAATATAGTCGATAATAATCAAATATAAACCATAATCCTCTTTAAGCTTACGGCATTTCGCATTCATATCAGAAATCTTAATACCAGGAGTATCATCAAAGAAAATCTTTTGACGTTTTAATTCCTGTTCTGCTTCTTTAATCTTAATCCACTCAGCCTCATTCAATTGACCTTTTCTAATCTTTTGGCCATCAACCTTAGCCTTAGCAGACAACATACGATTAGCCAACTGTTCACATGGCATTTCTAGTGAGAAAATAGCACAAGCACCACTTGAAACCATAGCTGAATTTAGTGCAATATTTAAAGCCAAAGCAGACTTACCCATACTTGGACGAGCCGCTAAGATAATCATGTCACTCTTTTGAAGACCTGCAGTCATTGAATCTAATTGAGAAAAGCGAGTCTTAACACCAGTTATAGTAGAACCAGCCTTCTCTATAGCCTCAATCTTTTTAACCGCAGCCTCAAAAACCTCACTACCAGGCTTAAATTCAGAATCCGTTCTACTTCTTGTAATATCTAGAATCTTCTTCTCCGCATTCTCTAAAACCGTATCAATGCTAGCTTGACCATCATAACCATCACTGGCAATCTCTTCACCAGCCTTAATAATACGTCTTGCTAGTGACTTATTCTTAATAATACGAATATATTCCTTAGTATTAGTACGATCAATTGTTGAATCAGTCAAACTCAATAAATAATCAAGACCACCAATCGTATCAAGATAGTTATAGTCTCTTAACTTATTACCCAAAGAAATAGTATCGATAGTCTCCCTATTTTCAAACATACTAGAACAAATATTATAAATGCGACGATGCTTATCCAAGTAAAAATCATCACTTGTTACATCAGCCTCAATACATTCTCTAATTGTATTTTTGAAAACTAATATATTACCTAGAAGTGATTGTTCTGCTTCAAGACTATAGGGAATTGTTTTTTGGCTCATCTTATTCCTCAACTAACTTAACTCTAATTGTACCTACTACGCCCTTATATAATTCAACCTTAACATGTGAAAAACCTAGGGTCTTAACTGGATCCTTATCAATAAACTTACGCTTATCTACTTCAATACCATGCTTCTTTAATTCATCGCAAATTTCCTTAGTAGAAACAGAACCAGAAACATGACCATTATTAGCCTTAACTTTGAAATCAAATTCCATCGCCTCAAGTTTTTCCTTTAAAGCTAAAGCTGCTTGTTTATTAGCCTCATCTTCCTTAGCCTTCTCTTCATTTTGCTTAGCTAAAACCTTATTAGCACCCTCACTAGCAACAACAGCCAAACCTCTAGCGATCAAGAAATTTCTTGCATAACCATCAGAAACTTCCTTAACTTCACCCTTTTTACCAACTTTTTTTACATCACTCAATAGAATTACTTTCATCTTCTTCCACACTTTCTAAATATTCATCTATACATTTTACAAAATTAGCATACATATCACTTAATGAACCATCCCTAACCTGCATACCAGCAGCTGTCAAATGGCCACCACCGCCCATCTTCTCTAAGATAAGTTGTACATTGATATTACCATCACTTCTAGCTGAAATTGCCACCTCATCCTTATTAATCTTGCATAAGACAAAGGCTGCATTAATTTCCTTAATCTCAACCATTCTATCTACAGCTTGAGAAGCAATTGACCTTGGATAAATAGTACCATCATCCATATAAGCAATCATAATATTGTCATGATACTTCTTGCCATGGGCGATAATTTCATATCTCTTTTTAGACATGTCATAAGGCTCCTCAATCAAGATTTCACACTCATTTGAATTAGCACCCAATTGTTTAATAGTCTTTGCGACATCAAAAGTTCTTGAATCACTACGATTTCTAAAATGATTAGTATCAATCAACAAGCCAATATATAAGATATTAGCCTCTTCCTTTGAAATATCTAAGTTTCTAGAGAAATACGGCAACATTTCAACACTCATCTCAACCGTAGAACTAGCACCAGCCTCAATGTATATAAACAAGGCATCAACATCCAAATCAGCACTACGACGATGATGGTCAATTATCACATTCTTCTTAGATTCTTTTAAAATATTAGGACTATTACATAAAGACAAAGAATGATGATCAACCATGATAACCAAAGTTTCTTCATCCATTAAAGACAAACCCTCTGACTCAGAAATGAAGTTATGACGTGAACTCAATAAGCTACTATACTTATCCATAACATCCTTAATCATTGTCTCCACGCCACCGGTTCTTGTAACTACATAAGCCTTCTTACCCAACGTAGAAACAATATAACTCATAGTCAAAGCAGCACCGATACAGTCCGCATCAGCATCCTTATGTCCTACGATAATAACATTACTAGCACCATTAATTAGATTTCTAACCGTATTGGCAACGACTCTTACCTTAACTCTACTAGCTCTTTCCTTAGCTTCTGAAGAACCACCATAGAAATTAGCTTCCTTACCAATCTCTCTTGAAACAACCTGGTCACCACCTCTTGTTTGTGCAATTTCCATCAAACTTGTTGCTTCTTTATCTAATTCAATCAAATCATAACTACCATAGGCAAAAGACATTGATAAAGTAACATCCACGCCACCATTCTTAGATTCTCTTCTAACAGTATTCAAAATAGAAAAACGATCATCTAACAATCTTTTATATATAGAATTATTTAAAATCAACAGTAAACGATTATTTCTTAAAGTCTTATAAACAATACCATACTTCCTAAAGTATTCAACAACAGCTACTTTAATATTAGTATTAATAAAAGAAATATCATTTTCATTCAAAGTTAATTCATCATAGTTATCAAAATTCACAATGCCCAAAACATAGGCATTATTATTAACCTCATTCTCTAAATCATACTCTCTAGAAATATCATTGAAGAACAAGACATAGGCATCATCTTTCTTACTTACTTCATACTTATCATCATTAATCACAACAATTGTCTTGGCTATCTTACCGCTTAATAAGTCTCTAAGTTCAGGCAACCAAACAAGAATCTTATCACCAACATGATTAATATCTTTTTCATTGAACAATGAAGATAACCATGTTATTTCATAATCCTCATTATAAACAAGAATACCAATACGACTTAGTTTTAAAGCCTCTGTCATTGAAGAAGAAAGATTAGTCTCAATATCGCCAGTAATTTGGCGATGATTAATTGAAAAATAATAGTATGTCGCAATCGTTACAGCTAAAGAAAATAGAACGATTGAAACAGCCAAAACGTTAAGCTTTTGGTAAATAAAATAATTAACAACAAGCGTTAATAATAATAATAAATAAACTACAGTAACAGTAATAATAAATTTTCTATTCTTTTTCATTCTCTAATTTTCTTCTAAGTGGTCCGCTTCCATACAAGAAACCAACTACTAATAATATGATATACGAAAATGGCATCAAAATAAAAATAGCTAGAAGTAGTAAAAAGATATTTACCCTACCGCCCTTCTTTTTTAAATAAATAATCATAAACAAATAGCCATAATAAAATAAAATCAAAGAAGAGAATACACCAAGGCACATCAAGCTATATTTAACAAACTCACTCTTCATTAAAATAGGTACATTCATAAACATTAAAGAAGCCGTAAAGAAAAACAACACATAAGCTAACCATTCAGGCATCTTGATATCCATCGCGCTATTGTAGCCAATATTCTTAATCTTCATTCTCTTTAAGACAAAAACAGTCATAAAACTAATCAAGTATCCTTCTAAAACACCAGTCAACATTGTAGAGAAAATAAAGACAACAAGAAGGAAAGTACCTAAATTACCAACAACTGCATTCATTGCCCCGCTAACTCCAGCCACATTAGACATCTCATTGAAAGTCGTTTCCATTGCCTTTAATTGACTGTCAACACTAACCCCCAATAAAGGTGACACCAAGAAAGTAATCAAAAGTTCTGATAAGACAAAAACCGCAATTGAAATTAACATCACTCTTCTTCTGTCATAGTCTTTTCTAATAGCTGCTGAAATACATAAGCCTGTAATGATTGAAGCAGGCAAATACATATAAGTATATAAAGAACCAAACAGTATAGATAAAGCTACAACGCCAACACATAATACATAGCCATCTTTCATTGAATACATGCAACAATAGATGGCAATAATCACCGGTATCAACAAAACAATAAAATAAGTAAAGACATAAGACAATTGTCTATCTATCAACATAAAAGCACCAATCAGTGCCAATAACATCGCTCCTGTAGTTAATTTTTTTGTTTTGTTCATAAAATGATCCCTCCTTAAGAAAAATAGCCTCCCCTATTAAGGAAGGCTATCATTAATTTAAATTAATCAACAATGTAAGGTAACAAAGCCATTTGACGTGCTCTCTTGATTGCAGTAGTCAACATTCTTTGATACTTAGCGCTAGTACCAGTAACTCTTCTTGGAGTAATCTTGCCATTAGCACTAATGAACTTCTTTAATAATTCAACATCTTTATAATCGATATATTCAATTTTGTTCTTAGTAAAGTAACAAACTTTCTTATATCCGACTCTTTGTTTTCTAAAAGCCATAATTATTTTCCTCTCTATTAATAAAATGGTAAGTCATCACTTGAAATATCAAGAGATGGCGTATTAGAGAAATCATCCTCAGGACTATTTCCCTCAAAACTAGGTTCAACACTTGGTGTAAAAGTTCTATTTGGTGTAGGATTAGCCGCAACATTATTGCCACTATTCTTATTACCGCCAATCAATTGAACACTATCACAAGTAACTTCAGTTACATATACTCTACCATTTTGACCCTCATAGTTTCTTGTAGTAATTCTACCCTCAACACCTACAATTGCGCCCTTACTAGCATATTGAGCTAGGAAATCAGCAGATTGTCTCCACGCAACACAACTTATAAAGTCAGCTGTAGGACCATTATTACCACTAGAGAACTTACGATTACAAGCCAAGGTAAAAGTACAAGTTGAGATATTAGAGCTAGTTTTTCTAAGTTCAATATCCTTAGTAAGTCTACCAACTAATACCACATTGTTAATCATAACTACTTACCAGCCTTTTCTGCAGTATTGATAGTCATTGAACGAACTACATCAGCATTGATACCTAATAAACGCTTGAATTCGTTTAAGCCTTCAACTTCAACACTATAAGTAGTTACTACGTAATAACCCTTAGTCATACCATCGATTTCATACGCAAATTCGCGTAGACCCCAGTCATCAACATTTTCGATAGTACCACCATTATTAGTGATAATCGCATGTAATTCTTCACATAAAGCAGTCTTAGCAGCTTCATCTAAAGAAGACTTGATGATATACATAGTCTCATATTGTTTCATGTTTTAACCTCCTTCTGGACATACGGCCTATTGCTAGGCAAGGAATAGTATTTTCTATTCGCTCAAATATTATACCATCAAAATCATACATTTCAAGGTAAAATAGATATATGAATATATTATGTCCTATTTGTAAAGAAAAACTAACTAAACAAGACAAGACTTTAACTTGCCCCAATAAACATAGCTTTGATATTGCCAAACAAGGTTATATCAATTTAAATATGAAAGCCTCATCTAATACTGGTGATGAAAAAGAGATGATTAAGGCTAGAAATCTTTTCTTAAATGAAGATCATTATCTTTTCTTAAAAGATAAATTGAATGAAATCATTAAAGAATTAAATCCCACTAACCTATTAGACTTAGCCTGTGGTGAAGGCTACTATACCAAAGACTTTAACGTTGAAGATAAGATCGGAATCGATCTAAGTAAAGAAGCTCTAAAGATTGCCTATAGAATAGACAAATCAACAACTTATATTCTTAAAAACATCTTTGACGTGCCATTAGAAGATCATTCCCTAGATTTAATCACAACCCTATTTGCACCAGTATCTAATGAAATAATTAGATTATTAAAAGAAGATGGTCATTTCATCTTGGTTAAACCAGACTATGATCATTTATACGAACTAAAGGAAGCAATCTATGACAGTCCTTACTATAATGAAGTTGATGATAATTATATTGAAGGCCTAGATTTAGTAAATGAATATAAGATTAAACAAAAAGTCATCTTAAATCAAGATTCACTAAACAATCTATTTAAGATGACTCCTTATTACCATAAAACTAGTAGAAAAGATATTGAAAAGTTAAACAATATAGAAACATTAACAATAACTTTCTCATTCATAATAGATCTCTATAAGATATCAAAATAGAACTTAGAATATTCTTTATAAACAGAGTCTACACCATATTTATAGCCCATCTTATCAAGAATATCTTTACATAAAGATAAACCAATGCCACTGCCAATGTGGCTTCTTTTATGTTCCTTATCAACCTTATAGTAACGATTCCAAATCTTATCCTTATCCTCTTCTTTAACACCACTGCCATTATCATAGACATAGATACGATAAGCACCATCAACCTTTTCTTCACCAATAATAATCTTAGTATCCTTGGCATCATTATAATTAAGCGCATTACTCATAAAATTATGCAAAACCTGTTTCAACCTATTATCATCAACATTTACCACAACATCACTATCTTCAACACTTAAAACAAGTTCAGTATTATTAGCCTTACAATATGGCTCAAATTGGTCATAAACAGATTCCAACAAATCACTAATCTTAATATCTTTATTATGAAACTCAATCTTACCACTTTCCACCTTAGACAAATCCAACAAATCATCAACCAAAGTAGATAGACGTTTTGCCTCATTGATAATGACATTAATATTCTCGGCGTTATTCTCCTCAGGAAAATCCCTAATCATCTCACCATAGCCCACAATCATCGTCAAAGGCGTCCTTAAATCATGAGAAACATTCCCAATAAGTTCTTTTCTTGCCACATCAGCCTTAATGATTTCTTCATTAGCCCTAGCTAAAGTATTATTTAAGTTCTCAATCTCCCTAGCATCCGTCTTAACGAGCTTATGATCATATTTACCACTAGGCAAATTAGTAGCTTCCATTTCGATTTTTTTAATCGGCTTAACAATCAAAGAAGACAAACACAAAGCCAAAAGAATAGTCGCAATAACAACCACGATAATAATGATATTAAACTGATCATACATCGTATCGATGGTGCTTTGTAAAGGCACAATACTAGTTGACAACATAATCAAAACATTTTCATCATTGACTTTACTCAATTTAGAATAAATATAAGCATTCTTTATATTAGATGAATTACTATCAAACAAGGCCTCGCCACCATTATCAAAAGTAGTTGCCGCTATCTTGTTTAACTGCTTATTACTTAACTTACCTAAGGCACAAGAAGAAGCCTCTTGATATGTGGTAAAACCAACCGCATCAGTAATCACTCTAACGCATACTTCATTAGAAAAAGAAATATCTTCTAAAACCGATAAGATATCATCATTTTGAATTCCCTCATCTATTTGAGCAGCTGTATCCTTCAAATAGGCAATCTTGTTATTCTTATAAGTTCCATCTAAAAAAGTCGTTTGTAAAAACAAGATTAAAGCCAACATTAATCCAATAAAGACAACAAGTATTGTCAACATCAAGAACCTTAATTTAAACGTCTTTTTCATATTCAACAACAATATACACTATCAATGTGAAATTTATCTTAAATTTTAAAAACACGTATTTAAACGTGTTCTTCAAAACGATAGCCAACCCCTCTTATAGTGGTGATATATTTGCCATATTCACCAATATCTTTTCTAAGAAGCTTCATATGAGTATCCAAAGTACGGTCATCACTATCATACTCGTAACCCCAAATCGTATTAATAATACTTTCTCTTGTTAAGGCCTTACCCTTATTTTTTAGAAGTAATAATAAAAGTTCATATTCCTTATTAGGTAATTCAATCCTCTTACCGTCAATAGTTACACTATGAGCATTTAAGTCCATAATCAAACCATCAACACTAATTACCTCACTGTCTTTACTATACCTTCTTAGAATCACTTTAATTCTAAACATCAACTCTTTTGGTGAAAATGGCTTGGTAACATAATCTTCTCCTCCAGTATCAAAGCCATAAAGTCTATCACTTTCTTCACCTAAAGCAGTTAAAAAAATACAGTGGACATCTTTAACTTCTTTCATCTTCTTTAAAGTCTCAAAACCATCCATATTAGGCATCATTACGTCAAGGATAACCACATCATAGTCTTCTTTCTTAAAAAACTCTAACGCCTCAAGGCCATCCTTGGCTAGAGTCACTTCTAGGCCCTCATGCTTAGCATATTTGCCTATCATTTCTCTAATTTTCTCTTCATCATCTGCTATAAGTATCTTTGCCATAGCTAGATTATAAAACAAATGTCTATCATTTATTAAGAAAAAATGTGTATAATTATTAAGCATTGCGGTGTAGCCAAGTGGTAAGGCGGTAGACTCTGAATCTATTATTTCATTGGTTCGATCCCAATCACCGCAGCCATTAAAATATTAAAGGAGCGAATAAATCACTCCTTTTATTTTATCCTTTAATCTTTAATAAGATAACCACAATCACAACAATAACTGCAATTAGTAATGCACCAACAACATATAGCGCAATCTTCTCGCCCTTCGATAACTCTTCCTCATCAGATTCGAACTCAGATTCGAGCCCAAGATTCGAGCCCTCAGATTCGAGCCCAAGATTCGAGCCCTCAGATTCGAGCCCAGATTCGAGCCCAGATTCAAGCCCATTTTTAACTCTTCTAGACTTATTTCTAACAGGTCTTTTAGCCTCAACATCTTCACTTCTTCTTACAGGTCTTTTGATTTCAGCAACCTCTTGTTCTTCCTCTAAAGCCTTAGTTTGAACCCTTACTGGTTCTTCTTCCCTAACAGGCTCTGGCTTAGGAGCAGGAGCAGGCTTTTTCTTAGCGGCAGTCATATATTGAAGACGACCCCTAATATTTACCAATATTTCCTTAACAACAACCGCAACCTTAGCTTGTTCAACAGCCTTATCAAGCGCAACATCACTAATAATCTTCTTTAAACTGTTGCCTTCTAATAATTTATTGAAATTAGAAGTAATCGCATTTAAATCCTTCTTCTCTAAATGAGAACCCTCTTGTCTTGTAAAATCAGTTGGAATCAAAGTGTCAAAAACAAGTACACAAGTCTTCTCAACAACATCTTCCTCAACCCCTGCAGCATGTGCAATTCTTGTAACATCATCACTATTTACAAGATATTTTAGTAATATATTTAAATTATCCATATCAAAAACCTCACAAATCTATATTAATACATTTTCACTAATTTTTATATAATGAATGTTATGAATAAGTTTCGTTATACTCTAGATAATAAACGTTATCACACATTTAATTACTACTTAAAAAACAAATACCATCAAAAAGTTGCCAAGGTCATCATTGATGGTCATTTCACTTGTCCTAATCGTGATGGAAGTAAAGGATATGGTGGTTGTATCTATTGTTCAGCACTAGGAAGTGGTGATGCCAACTACAACATCAAAGAAGATGTACTAACTCAGTATATTCACAATAAAGAAACTATGGACAACAAGTGGCCTAATGCCTACTACATTCCCTATTTCCAATCTTTTTCTAATACCTATGGTCCTTTAAAGAAAGTGCAAGACATGATTGAACCTTTCTTAAATATGGAAGATGTAGTTGAAATCGCTATTGCTACAAGATGTGATTGCTTAAGTGATGAAATGATAGCTTATCTAAATGAAATATCTTATATTAAGCCCCTATGGATTGAACTAGGGCTACAAACCAGCAACAATAAGACAGGTGAATTAATCAATCGTTGTTACACATTTGAAGAGTTCAAAGACACAATTTATAGACTATCTAAGTGTCCTAATATCAAAACTTGTGTTCACGTCATCAATGGCTTACCTTATGAAACTAAGGAAGATATGATCAAGACTATTAAAGATATAAATCACTTACCATTTAATGCGATTAAAATTCATATGTTGCAGGTATTAAAAAATACACAACTATTAAAGTTATATGAAAAAGAACCTTTCTATATCCTAGAAAGAGAAGAATATATCGATATCGTAGTTAGACAACTAGAATTATTAAAACCCGAAATTGTAATTGAAAGATTGACTGGTGATCCAATCAAAAATGAATTGGTTGCACCTAATTGGGTTTTAAACAAAACAACCATCTTAAATGATATTGATAAGTTGATGGCTAAAGAAGACACTTATCAAGGAAAATTTTATGAATAATAATACTTTTGTACACAAATATATTAAAGGTCTAATTAATAAGAATGATGAAGTAGTTGATATGACCATGGGCAATGGCTTTGATACCTTATTTTTAGCTAATATATCTAAATATGTTTATAGTTTTGATATCAATAAACAAGCTCTAGAAAATACTTATGAAAAAGTAAAAGATAAAGATAATGTGAAACTTATCTTAGATAATCACAACAACATAGATAAATACTTAGGCCATAAAGTTAAACTATTCTTATTTAATCTAGGCTATCTTCCGAATAGCGATCAAACAACTATCACTAATAAAGATGATACCCTAGTAGCTTTTAAGAAAGCCTATAATCTTCTTTTAGACAACGGATACATTATCATCACCTTCTATCTAGGACATAAGGGTGGTAAGGACGAATATTATCTTTTAGACAAATATTTTAAAGACAACAATATTAACATCATAGACAAATATAGAAGTTATAGACATGCAGATGAACCGATAACTTACATAATTAAGAAACTTCCTTTATAAAATCCAAAATGGATGAAAAAATTTCAGCGGGCTAATGCCCGCTTTTATAAAGTCGTATCTTATAAAACCACACAAACGTTATAGTTAAACCTCAATTTTGTTAAAACTAAACCACATGGTTGTTATATAGGGAACCGCTGTCTAAGTTAAATCCCAGTTCAGTTTATACAGTAACACGATAGTTTACAGTTAACGTTTCAAAAACAACACGTTAGTTTAGTGTATCTTAATATGTCGCATATCGAGTAGCAACCAACAAACGACATTGAGTCATGTCTAACTAAATTCTAAATTAAAACATCTTGTTGATCAAACAATTAAAAACAATTAACTCTATGATTGTATAGTTAGATACCATCCTCATCAGATGTTTCATCATTAGAAGTGTTTTGTATCTCGAACAATTGAATATTATCTTTACCAACGTTTAAAGCTGAAGATACCAACACATCTAAATCATTAATCATCGTTCTTGCCATTGAAATCTCACATAGCATTGGAAGATTTGTACCAGCGATAACCTTTACTTTTGGATTACTAGCAGTAAGAACTACTGCAGTTTTAAACGGTGAACCGCCAGCCAAGTCACAAAATATAATAATGCCATCGCAAGTGGAAAGCTTTTCAAGAGCAGCCTTTAAATCATTTTCTAGTTTATCAGTACCTTCGCCATCAAAATCAACAGCAACATAATCATTTTGTTTGCCAGCAATTAAATCAATAGAACTAGTTATACCACTAGCAAAATTACCATGTCCTGTAACAATCAAACCTATCATAATAAAATTTCTGGTATATTGTTATTGACTCATAAAACAGTCATAAACAATATACATCTCCTTTCTCTATCAACCTATTAACCGTGGTTGATGACGGTAATTGTATCTTGTATCATATTGAAATATGTGAATGTGGATTTGTAAAAATTCCTCCATGATTAAATATGGATAAAAGTGTTGTACATATTTATTCAAAGAAATAGGTTTAAATATATTATTTTCTATAAAGTCCTTATTTGCACATGAAGGATAAAGTTTCCCTTATTTAGGTACTTTAGCCTTCATCGCATCCCTATATTTCACTCTTGTTGGTGAATTTATAGCTAATTCTATAAATCTAAGCACTTTAGCGTACCTATCATATGGTTCATTTAATATAAACCACAATAAGTTCATCCAATCTTGTAAGTTATCTCTGTTATATGATCCATGTTGTCTCATAAAACTTTTAGCCAATGAATGAAAGTTGTTAACTGGTGCAAGTGGATTATCTTTATCTTCAATGTTTTTTAATTATTCACTTGAATAAGTTTCACTAATAAGGTTAAGATTATCAACCAATATGTTATGAGACTTTTCTTTATCATGAACAATAGTGGAACTTTTTTTAATGTGTTTGGTATAGTGAATAATTAAAGATTTTACCCTTCATGTGCAAATAAGGTTTTTTTCAATAAAACTAACATGGAAAGTATTTTTATTAAATACGTTAAATCTCAATCTTTATTAAGTTTGTCTTTGAATTGTTTTTGTACTTTACTTGCTAGAACAAGCGGTTTGTTAATACTATCGAATTAAAAGCAATTGAATCTAACCTAATCAATCATTCTATTTCTTTTGTCTTTTATTTAATTTCTATTTTCTTACTGATAAGTGTGTTTTTAAAGAAACACTATAAATAGATGTTGATATATTATCTTTTAATTTTATTCACATAAACGTCGCCATCTGAATAGTCTATTATTATTTTCTTACATTCACCACAAGAATATGCAACACATGCCGAACCAGAAAGCAAATTAAATTTAGAAAGTATAATCGGGTCGTTTAATGCATTTGATGCGCCAGCCTTTTTTCTTAACACCACTATTCCATATCAATTCACCTATCGACTGAGTTGTGCCGCCTTTCATTTTTTCTCCACAATATGGGCATACAATTTGTTTATTTTTTATTCATTTTCCGCTCCAAACTTTACCATTTGAAATCCTTTTCCATGTATTTCAGAAGATTCTAATAGTATCAAAAAACAATAAGGATCAATTTTTCGGATTTCTTTTTCTGCAAGGAAAGTCTGTCTAGGGTTACATGCGCATATAACTATTTCTTTCTTATCTTCCTTATAACCTCCTCTAGCATCTAATATCGTTGATCCTCTATCAATTTTTTCAACAATAACATCACACACCGCTTTTCCTTTATCTGTGATTATCATCATCATCATTGTTCTATTGAAGCCCATTATCACACCATTAACAACCCTACTAGAAATGTAATTCATTATTAACCCATATATCATAGAGTCTATGTCTTTGAAGATAATTCCATTTAAAATAATTATAAAAGCAGCTTGAACTAAATTTATATTACCTAGTTTTAGATGAGGCATTTTAACTTTTATTGCTACAGATATAAAATCAAAACCACCAGTGGAAGAATTGCACATATAAATCATAGCATCGCCCAAAGACATAACTAGCCCGCAACATATCGCACTCAACAGCCTATTTCCGTTGTATATTGGTGCATAACAAAGTATATAATCAGTAAACAAAGAATATATAAGCATGCAGTATGCACTTCTTATAAAATATTTTTTACCTAGTGCTTTGTAACAACACACAATAATTGGGATATTAATCAAAAGATTTAAAAAACCCATTCGCAGCCCATAAAGTCTATATAAGATAGATGTTATTCCAGCCACTCCAGTTACAGGGACACCAGCGCTTACTGCAAAACAATACACACCAGTTGAAGACAACATGCATCCTATAGTCATCAATATTATTTTTTTAATGTTATCTTTCATATATACACTTTCTTATAAATAATTTAATAAATAAAAGTCCTTATTTGCACATGAAGGGTAAAGTTTCCCTTATTTAGGTACTTAGCCTTCATCGCATCCCTATATTTCACTCTTGTTGGTGAATTTATAGCTAATTCTATTTTCTATTTATTTCAATAGACAATTCAAACCTGTTACTGATATATGAAACGTACTCCAACATTACATTTCTTTCAAAAACATCAAAGTATTTAGTTTCTATTTCAAAAATAAGGTCTTCACTCTTGCCGTGTAAAAAACTCATCTTTTCTTGTGAAATACGCATAGCACCAACTTTACGGAAAGCTTTTTTAACTTCTATTCCATACATTTTATTTACAATATCAATAATTGATTCATTAATTGATAAAAGGATGCATTTATTAATATTAGGAAAAAAAGATATTGGTAGATATGTCTCAATCATATAAGAAGGATAACTGTTATCGACTATAATCCTTATAATATGAAGTGTTTCACTATTTTCAGGAAGTTCTAAACGAGCATTAATCTTTTCGTTAACAGCAGTCTCTATTTTAACAATCTTAGATTCATTTTCTAAATCTCTAATATCTTTTTCATAAGAGAATGATATAAACCTTTTAAAAATAGAGTTCTTATTAGAAGCCTTCTTTACAAAAGTTCCGCTCCCCTTTCTTCTTTCTACCATGCTTTCCTTGATTAATTCATCATAAGCTTGGCGAACTACAGGTCTAGATACAGAATATAGCTTGCATAATTCATCTTCGGTAGGCAATCTATCATTCGGTTTAAATTCGCCATTTAATATAGCATCCTTTATATGTTCTTTAATTTGATAATACAATGGAAGTGATGAATTTCTATTTAGATACTGAAATCTCTTGTCTTGTGAATAATCGTCCATTATCAATCACCTCCCTTTTCAATCATTATAACTTATTATTTTCTTTTTCGTACTCCTCAAGAATCTTAAAAGAGCTACTTGTGCCAATTCTTGAAGCACCTGCTTCAATCATTTCCTTACATGTATTCCAGTCTCTAATACCACCAGCTGCTTTGATCTTAACAGTATCACCTACTATACTTTTCATAAGTTCAACATCTTCTTTTCTTGCGCCATAAGTACCAAAGCCGGTGCTTGTTTTAATAAAATCCGGTTTAATCTTCTTAGCGATATTACATAAGATGATTATTTCATCTTTTGTTAAATAACAATTCTCAAAGATAACCTTAGAAATAACATTATGTTTCTTACATATCGTTACTATCTCTTTCATTTCTTCTTCGATATAATCATAATCTTTGTCTTTTAACTTAGTAATATTAATGACATAGTCTATTTCATCAGCACCATCTAATATTGACTTCTCTGTTTCATACTTTTTTACTTCTATTGTTGTTTGGCCTAGTGGGAAAGATATAGCAGCACCAACATGGATATCAGTGTCTTTAAGTATTTCCTTACACAATTTAACCTGGGCACTATTAATAGCTACCATCATTGGATTTAAAGCTTTAGCCTCTATACAAAATTCTTCCATTTCTTTACTTGAAACATACGGTTTTAATAATGTATGATCAAACATCTTTGTTAATTCATTTCTATTCATTTTTTCTCCATATTATGTAAAACTACATTCTTAATATAATCAATTATCTCAAAGAGATTATTAAACTTTAATTTAGCACCATGTAAATCGAAATCATAATGCTTGTTTCTAATGGCTAATACATCAAGGCCAGCATTACAAGCTGCTTCAACTCCATATTCAGAATCCTCTATTACATATATTTCATTTTTATCTAAATCAAATAATTTTGAAGTATATAAGTAAACTTCAGGATTAGGTTTTGTTTCCCTAAACATCTCACCACTTACGATATAATCAAACATTCCTTCTAGTTGACACTCAGCAATCATTCTATTAATATCTTTTAAAGGACTTGAAGAAGCAACGGCAATCTTTATATTATTTTCCTTAAGAATCAGTAATAAATCCTTAAAGCCATCAAATAAATACTTGCTATATTGAATTTGATTTTTATCAATATAATCTTTTAGTTTTTCTTCTATATCCTTAATAGGTAAGTCGATGTATCTTGATAAGATTTCAACTTCTTTCTCACCAGAACAACCATATAATTCTTTTCGATCATTATCTTTTAAGGTTTTATCATATTGTTCAAGAAAAGAATCAAAAATATCATACCAATAGTCAATACTATCAACAATCACACCATCCATATCAAAGATAACAGCCTTTAGATTCTTTTTACTATATAAGTGACCAATACCGCCATTTATAGTACATACATAAGAAGCATATTTACTTGCCTCTTCCATTGACGAAAGAATCCATTCTTTTTTAAGCGGACAATTCTTTTTCCATCCATTTTTAACAAGCCCTGTTACAAAACTAGCGACATAAGCATCACCAGCTCCCATAGTATCGATGGTATTAACATTATTAATAGTTCCTAAGATAAAACCATCACCATCAAAGAAAACCGGACTATATTTACCTCTAGTAAACAAAGCGGGAATACTGATGTTCAAATCAATAATAATTCTTTCAATATCAATTAATTCAGCATCTCCCATTGAAAATTGTGCGATATCAATATATGGCAACACATTAGATAAGTACTCTTGATTGCGATACTTTTCTTTTTCGCCAAAGTCATAAGAAACAATCCCTTTGAAATCGTTTAACTTATATAAATCTTTATCTATTTTTGAATTACAACTAGTAAAAATTACATCAAATTGATTAAAAATTTTGACATCATCAATCTTATAAATACCTGACCAGTTACTTTCTTGTTTAACACCCAAGAATTCTCTTTCACCATCAAACACATTCTCTAAACATATTTTAGTAGAACTATTAGGAATGATTTTACAGTATTTAGTGTCAACATTTTCACTATTCAGTACATAAGTTAAATTACAGCCATATTCATCATCAGCTACATTGCCAACATAGTAGCTCTCATATCCAAGCTTTGAAACATTAGTAGAAACATTTACCGCATTACCACCTGGATACATCTTGTCTAGATTACAATAATAGTCATAAACGTTGTCACTTAAACTCAAGACTTTCATTTAATAATCTACTTTCCTGTAATATCTTCTGTAATCTAGTGAATGATTAGTAATTACTTCCATGTTCTTAGAAATTCTTTGTAAGATAGCATTCATCATAACCGGAGATAATAGCCATCTGAACTCATCTGAAATTCCTTGTAATTCAAAGTCTCTACAATCAAACACGGTTACTTTATCAGAATACTTATCAATAAACTTCTTTACCTTCAAATCGGCATTACGAGTCTTTCCTTCAGTTATAAGCAAAGTAACACATACATCCTTGTCTACTAATTCAAGTGTTCCATGGAAAAATTCTTGGCTAGTAACCGATTTAGTTCTAATCCATAGGCTCTCTTCTAAAACACACATTGCATAAGCATAACAAACTGGCCACAAGTTACCAGATGCAACCCATATGTTATATGGTTCCTTACAATACTTTTCACAATATTCAATAGCTTTTTGATCAACTTTCTTTCTTACTTCAACAAGAGCTTTCGGTAAGTTTCTAAGTTCTTCAAGAAACTTTGGATAAGCATCAAAATATCCTAAGTTATACAATATTTTACCGATTAGGATATACATTACAAGTTCTTGTGGTCTTCCATCTTTGTAAACGAAACAATAATCACTTAATTTTTCAATAACAGAATTTTCTTTTCCAACTATAGAAACAATAGTACAACCTATTTTCTTAAAATAATCGATGCCAGCAACTGTATCCTTAGTATCACCCGATTTACTAGATGTGATAATTAATGAATCTTTACTAAGCTGATTATGACCAGTATAAATTGCCGTGCTTGACAACAACGAGAATACTGGTATTTCGCTTAGTTCGTTTATCATGTTGTAAAAAGGGTCCAACATCGCTTGAGAACCACCTACTGAAGAAAAATAAATATTCTTAAAACCTTTTTTACAAACACTGTCAGCTATATCTTCTATTACTTTATGTTGATTATAAATATATTCACCACATCTTATAAGTTCTTTTTCATCAAAACTAACCATATAATCTCCTTTTTAAAAACTCCGAAAGTAATTAGCTAACGGAGTTTTGTTTAGTTAATATTACATCCAACCTAGGAAAGACATAACGATACCAAATACAATTATGCCCAAGATAACCGCAAGAATATTAGCGTTCTTTTTCTTGAATAACCAGTATACCAAGAACACAACTCCAAGAGGTAGAATGTTAGGTAAAATACCATCAAACACGCTTTGAACAGTAGTTCCCTCTCCCATACCAAATTTTAAAGCTTCAGAGAATGAAATACTGATATATGATGGAATTAAGCCACCAACAACCATTACACCTAAGATACCAGCAGCTTTAGTGATATATTTAGTATTTTCAGAAATTGTTGAAACAGCTTTAACACCTAGTTTATATCCGAATGATCCAAACCAAATTCTTGAGATAGCAGCTACAAACCAAATTGCGATATACAAAATTGGTCCCAAGATAGATCCATCTTGTGCTAACGAACAGCAAATTGCAGCTGAAATAGGTAATACAGTGAACCAGAAGATTGCATCTCCAAGTCCTGCGAAAGGTCCAAATAAACCGTTTCTAATACCTTCAATAAGTTTTCTATCTTCACCATGTTCTTCCATTGATAAGATTAAACCCATTAGGAAAGTTGCCATATGAGGTTCGGTATTGATGAACTCCATATTGTATGTCATGAACTCAGCCATATCTTCTTTAGAATCACCGAATATCTTTTCAGCTGCTGGTAACATTGACAATGTAAAGCCAGGAGCTTGCATACGTTCGAAGCTAAATGAAGATTGTTCTAAAGCTGAAATTAAACTCATTTTAGTAATATCTTTTTTAGTTAATTTACCTCTAGGTTTACCATTCATTAAATTTTTGTTAGATTCCATCGTCTTCTCCTCCAAAATCATCTATTGAAACTTTAGAAATTGCCTCATCAGCTCTCTTATCATGCATATAGCTAATATATGCTAAGCAAACACCAGCGATAGCGATAGGTAATACGTTTGGTAAATCAAGGAAGGTTGCCATAATAAATCCTAAGAAAATATAAGGAACGTTACCTTTGTTTAAAGATACCATCAACAATAAGCCTAGGCCGACTGCAGGAAGAATACCACCAGTGATTTCAAAACCATGAATTAATTGTGTTGGGAAAGTGTTTACAAACTTTTGAATTGGAGCTTGTAAAGCATAAGCACTTAAGAATACAAGTAATCCAATAAATAATGCTTTAAATAACAAGCCAGAAATAACTAATCTCTTAAATCCAGCAACATCGCCTTTTGCAGCATAATCATCACACTTGTGTGCAATACCAACATATAAAGTATTAAAGCCAATACCTACCCATTGTGCTAATAAAGCAAATGGTAGTGATAAACCTAATGCTGCTTCAGGACTTTGTCCAGTAGTATATGCGATAACTGTTGTCATCATACCAGCCATTAGAGGATCAGGTGGAACAGTACCACCAACACTCAATAGTCCTAAATATGATAATTCAGCTACGGCACCACATCTTACACCAAGTTCAACATTGCCTAAAACAATTCCAGCAAAGAAAGATACAACCATAGGTCTAAACCAGTAAAGTACTTCTAGACCAAGGTCAATCGCACATATGAAGCCAACCAATAGTAGCATCAAGCCCTGAAATAATGTAATTTCCATATTCTAATTACTTTTCCTTTCTACAAATCATATTTTTTATCCCCAGGAGCAATTTGAATGTAGACATTAGCACCATAAGATTTCATTTCTTCAAAATCCTTTAGATCCTTATCATCTACATAAACATGTGCTTCATGTAAGACATGTTTACCAGGTTTGATATGCATGTTACCTACATTAACACTCTTTATAGGCACACCTCCTTTTATTAGTTTTAACATGTTTTCTGGCGTCTTGCATACGATAAAGATGTGTTGTTTAGGACTAGCTTTGTGGATAATTTCAATAGTTTTTTCAAGTGTAAAAAATCTAATACCTATACCAACTGAATCCGCGGTAATCTTCATGACTGATTTTTGAATCTCATCATTTGCACATTCATCATCTGCCACTACTATAAGGTTAGCTCTACTAGCACCTGCCCATGCATTCCCCACTTGGCCATGAACCAAACGATTATCAATTCTCGCAAGAACAATATTAGGTTCTGCCATATAAATCTCCTCTCTTAAAAATATAAGTAGTCTGTAAGCGCTCACATAACTTGAATTCATTATAGTTTCAAAAAACACATTTGTAAATACAAATTTGTAATATTTGTAATAATATCTTGCATATATGACTAAACATGCATTATTACCTTACATTTTCACTATTCAACTTAATTTTTTGTGCTAATATGATATTATAAATTTGTCATTACAACTTATGAAAAGGAGGATAGTTTATCATGGCAAACACAAAACCAACAATGCTTACTTATATTGAAGAAACGCCTATGCAATTAGAATTAAATAATAATAACTCTAAGGAACTTACTAAAGAACTAGTTAATTTGTACTTACAAAAGAAATATAAAACCATTTGGATTATTGCAAGTGGATCTAGTTCTAATGCATCTAATTGTGCTAAACCTTTTATGATGAAATATCTTGATTGTAATGTAGAAATCGTGCCACCAAATACATTTTTATATAGTGATTTAACATATACAGATGATGACTTTATATTCGTTATCTCACAGAGTGGTTGTTCAACTAATTCAATCGATGCTTTAAAGAAATTAAAGTCTATCAATAAAACAGCCATTGGCATTACAGGTAATGTTAATTCTGATTTTAAGGATTATGCTGATGTTGTCATTGATTATGGCGTTGGAGTTGAAACGGTTGGATATGTAACTAAGGGGGTAACTACCCTTGCCCAATTTTTAATGTTGTTTGTACTAGAAGCAAGTGGTACAGATTTTATTGAAGAACTTAATGATGTTCCAAATAGACATAAGATAATTCAAGAGGAAACAAATGTTTTCTATGAGAAGAATAAGTCTTTATTAACTTCAATGACAGTTTCATATGCTTGTGGTTTTATGCAAGGCTATGGAATCGCTACAGAAGCAGCCCTAAAGATTGGTGAGACAGTTCAAATACCTAGTTTTGCCTATGAGGCCGAAGAATTTATCCATGGTCCTAATTTACAGTTAACACCTAACTATACCCTATTCTTTATCGATGATTTTTATAAGGGAAGTAAGCGTCTTGAACAAATTTATCTTGCTTCAAGAAGCGTGACTGATAGATGTTTTGCAATAACAAACAGTGATATTGTGGATGATAATCATGCGATTAGACTTCCTTTTGAAATAAAGGAACCCCTACTTTCTCCTTTGTATTTATTACCGTTTTTCCAAATACTTGCATTTAGAATTACAACTGATTTGAATAAGTGGCATAGACATCCACTGTTTAAGGACTTTGAGAAGCTTGCTAGTTGTAAGACTGAGAAGATAAAGGAGATAATGCCAAATTCATGATTAAAGCAGTTATTTTCGACATGGATGGTGTCCTTGTTGATAGTGAACCAGTTTACCAAGAGGCAACTGTCAATGTATTAGAAAGTTTAAATATTAAGGCCACTAAAGAAGATCTTTTAAAGTTAGCTGGAGGGTCAAGCTTACATTTTAATAAGTTTATTCAAGATGTTTCTGATGGATCAATATCTTGCGAAGACTTTAATAAGATTTGTGATCAATATTATCTTGATAATCCCGTTAAATATGAAGAGATAATGTTTCCTCATGTTAGGGAAACGCTAGATTATTTAAAAGATGATGGTTACACCTTAGCTTTAGCTTCTAGTTCAAAGGAATATGAAATTGAGAATGTTCTTAAAAGATGTGATTTAAAAGATTATTTTAAATTGATTATTAGTGGTGAGGTTTTTAAGGAATCAAAGCCTAATCCGGAGATTTATTTGACTTGTATTAAAAAGTTAAATCTAGAAGCTAATGAGTGCGTAGCTGTTGAAGATAGTGAATATGGTATAAAGGCAGCTAAAGGTGCTGGTTTGATTTGTATTGCGAAAAAAGATGATCGTTTTAATTATGATCAATCTATGGCTGATTATTTTATTGATGACCATAGAGAAATTATTGATATTTTGGAGAATTTAAAATGAAAACTTTGTTGTGTCCTTCTATGATGTGTGCTGATTTCGGCAATATTAAAAGAGAAATCGAAGAACTAGAGCAAGCTGGTGCTGACGTTTTTCATTTAGATGTAATGGACGGTAGTTTTGTGCCTAATTTTGGATTAGGCATGCAAGAGGTTGAATATATTTGTAAGCATTCTTCTATTCCTTGCGATGTTCATTTGATGATTGATAACCCTTCTGATTATATTAATAGGTTTGCAAAACTTGGAATAAAGATTATTTATGTTCATCCTGAGAGTGATAAGCATATTACAAATACTTTAAAGAAAATTAAGGATCTTGGTTTAATGGCTGGTATTGCGGTAAATCCTGGTACTTCTTTTGAGAGTATTAAGGAATGCTTATATCTTGTTGATCATGTAATTATTATGACAGTTAATCCTGGTTTTGCAGGACAGAAGTATTTGGATTTTGTAGATAATAAACTTAAAAAGTTCATTGAGGAAAGAGAAAATTATAACAATTACAAGATTCTTTTAGATGGTGCATGTTCACTTGAGCTTATGCAAAGATTTAAGAATCAAGGTGTTGATGGTTATATACTTGGAACCAGCGTTCTTTTTAAGAAAAATATTCCATATAAAGAAATTATAAAGAATATTAGAAAGGAAATTTAAAATGGAATTAAAGGATTCAAGGTTGTGGATAGAAATCCATGAGCAGTCGCATTGTATTGATGAGTGTCTCAAATATAATGTGCCAATTATTAAGGAGATTGCTGAAGAAGTAAAGAAGCGCAATATCAAAAACGTTATCTTTGCTGCTAGAGGAAGTTCAGATCATGCAGCACAGGTAGCTAAGTATTTGTTTGAAATCTATACAGATCTTCATACTACTATTTATGTACCTTCTGTTATTACTTGTTATAGTCCTAAATCTAGTTTTAAGGATTCGATGGTAATTGGAATTAGCCAATCTGGTGGTGCTAGGGATGTTTATGAGGTAATGAAAAAGTGTGTTGATGATGGTGGTTTGTGTGTTTCGATCACTAATGAAGAAGGTTCTTTAATGTCAACTATCGGTGATTATCGTATGAATAATCACTGTGGTATAGAGACAAGTATTACCGCTGCTAAATCATATATTACTCAATTGACAATACTTTATGCGATGGTTGCTTATATTTCAAAAGATAGCGAATTACTTACAACATTAGATGAATTAAGTGAGATAGTTGAATATTCTTATTCTTTAGAAGATCAAGTAAAGAAGATTGTTCCTTATTTGAGGAATTCTGAGCATTTAATGATCTTTGGTAGAGGTCTATTATATGGTTTAGTTCAAGAAACAGAACTTAAGATTCAAGAGACAAGTTATTTAGATGCTAGATGTTATGCAGCTAGTGACTATCAACACGGTCCTATTGCCACTGCTCAAAGATTTGTACCATGCATCTTTATGATTGCTGACCAGAACACCAACACAAGCATTATAGACTTGCATGATAGATTAAAGGATGAAAGAGACATCTTCTCTGTTATCGTTACAAATAATCAAGAATATGCCAATAAAGCAGATTTAAGTATAGTGTTTGATGCTAAGTATGATGGAATTAAAGCTGTATATGTTTGTGCAGTGATTTCGCAAATGTTAGCATGCCTACTTTCTATCTCAAGAGGCTATAACCCAGATAATCCAGATGGTGTTTCTAAACATACAGTTACAATTTAAGGAGGTTTAATATGGAATTAGTAACAATGAGTGATTATATTTACGCTACTCCAAATAAAGTATTAGAGAACGTAAATAACGCAAAAGCCATTACAAAACCAATGGTAGATTTATATTTAAAGAAAGAATATAAACAAATTATCTTTGTCGCATCAGGTTCTAGTTATACGGCAATACATTGTGCAAGAGGTTATATCTGTCAATTGCTTAAAACCGATGTTAAGGTAATAAACCCTTATACTTTTGCAGAATATGATTATAAGTATGTAAATGATGATGATTTTGTAATAATTGTTAGTCAATCTGGTGCTAGTACAAATTGTATAAGCGCTTTGGAAAGCTTAAAGAAGATCAATCATGAAAGAATTGTCTTAACTGGTAATGTAAATAGTGATTGTAAGGATTATGCTGATGTAATGATTGATTGGAATTGTGGAATTGAAACAATGGGCTATGTTACATTGGGTGTAGTTACTCTTGTTGAATATTTGATGTTATTTGCAGCATACGCTAGTAAAGAAGATGTAGTTTCTTATACAGAAAATCAAATTAAAAAGGCAATGGAAAACCATAAGGAAGTATGTGCATTAACAGAAGAATTTATCAAGAAACATTATTATTCATTAATGCGCTTAGATAGAGTATATGTTTTAGGTGTGGGCTCTAATTATGGTACAGCATTAGAAGGAGCTTTAAAGATTGGTGAAACTATTAAAGTCTTATCAGTAGCCTATGAACAAGATGAATTCTTACATGGCCCCGCCCTACAACTTAACCCTAAATATACAATGTTTGTGATTGATAATAGCGATTATACAAGTGCTCATGCTAAACAAGTATTTGATGCTCTACAAAAAGTAACAGACAATACTTTCATGATTACTTCATCTAATTGTGAACATCCAAACATCTTAAATGTAAACAACAAATGTGATGAACCATTTACATGTTTATATTACCTACCTTTCTTTGAACTAATAGCTGAAAGAATATCTACGGATCTTAACTCAAAGAAGTCTCATCCTTTATACTACGAAATGAATAAGGTCATTGACTTTAGAACATCAGAATTTAGAAAAGCTCATAAAGCTGATGAAGACTAATGATTAGGCATTTAAAGCAGGATTTAATCCTGCTTTAAATATTCCTATTCCTTAGTTTAAGTAAAACACTAGTTTATTGATCTCAAGTCTTACAATCATAGATAGTTATAATGTTTCCAAGTAATAGGGTTCACTACAATTATGTCCGCACCCCAAAACAAAAACAGTTTAGATATTAAACTTTATAAAAAGTTTTTAAATCATAACTTATATAGAGAAACTTTTTGGTTAAAAGGATATGATATTTATCTAAACCATATTATTGAACGTCAAATTGTTTAAAGATTCTTTAGTTAAAATAATTGGTGATG